>Ga0255107_1000233_pt1 | contig 15554 bp, 14 predicted proteins | sample Law_Cont_RepC_8h_FD_188457 | JGI IMG/M metagenome (GOLD analysis project Ga0255107, IMG submission 188457) | Freshwater microbial communities from St. Lawrence River, New York, United States - Law_Cont_RepC_8h | ecosystem: Environmental > Aquatic > Freshwater > River | place: USA: New York... | reverse complement strand
ATGCGGCCATTTCTGCTGAGCAGCTGGCTGCACTGGATGCCGATATCGCAGCGGTTTGTAGTGGCCTTCCGGAGGTTCCACCGGACACCGTCGTGATCTCGAGCGGGGGGACTGCAGCTAATCTGGGCGGGGCTGTGCTCAAAGGTAAGAAGCATAAGATGCACGGGATGTTGATTGACATCAATGATCTCCGAAAGTTGCGTGACCGCCTTGCTGCGCTGCCCCTTTCAGAGCGACGGGATTTTCCTGGCATTAACCCACGCCGCGCGGATGTCATTGTTGCAGGCCTTTCGGTGCAGCTAGGAGTGATGCAGGTTCTTGGTTGCCGAAACCTCCTCCTTTCACTTCGGGGCTTGCGTTACGGCTTGCTCTGGTCGCTGCTGGCTGAGCAGGCGGAGGGCTAGTGTTTAGGCGCGGGCACTGCGCTTGACGGCCGCAAGAGCCTGCTCCCAGCGTGCATGGGTTGACCAGCGATGAAGCTGCATCATGTCACGGGACAGCTCCGCAACACCATGGTCTTCTGTAAGCCCGTAGGTAAATCCCGCATTCAAGGCATCGTCAATAACGCCCGAATCGAACTTACCACTTGGGTATGTAATACCCGCTGGAGGTATTGCAAAGCGGTTTGCATAGGCTTTCCGTGCTTTGGCAAAGTCATTTAGACGTTGGGTCTTGGTCAGCTTACGGAGGTCGGGTGGGTGTGATGCGGTCTGATTGACCAGCTCGACATTTCCTGTTGCAGTGAGGTCAGCGAGCTCCTTCCAAGAGTGATGCGGCTTACTTGTACGTACGCCGACATAATCCGTGTGCGCAGATAGAACACAGCACCAGCCGAATTCGCGTAGAATCGGGATTCCAAATTTGCTGATGCCGGTTGTATTGTCATCAAAGCAGAGCACGGTTGCGCCCGGTGGTGGAGGGTTCTTCCCGGTTGCCATCCAGTGAATGGCAGTCTTGAGTGGAATCACCTGTGCACCGGCACGCTTCAGCAGAGTGCATTGCTGCCGGAATTGCTTGGCGGTGGTGTCAAACCAGACAAGGCGGTCCCGTTCTGATTGGATGATGTCATGCCACACGAGGATATTCACCCGCGGTGACTTTCGGGCTGCGGACCGTATTGGAAGCGGATGTAGAGTCATGCGTTACTCATCACTTTCCGGTGTTTCGAGCCAGTCAAGGTCATCGGATGAATCCACACGCTGCCATGCAGCACGTATTGCACTGTAGTTGAAGCCACGTCTCGCGAGGTAGGCCGAAAGTTTTTGCCGTTCATCACGGTCTGCGGGCACGGGTTTGCTGCCAATCCGCCTCCGAAGGGTGTGTGTTGCTGCATCGGTGTCTACATCATCCGAGCGCTCTGCAAGCACAGGAGCGGGATCTATCCCTTTGCGTCTCAGCTCCATCCCGAGGAGCATCTTCCCGCGGGTTGTGCCCCGTCGCTCGACAAAGCGTTCAGCATAGTCAGAATCAGAGAGAAGCCCAACGCGGATCAGTCTCTCGATGATGCGTGCGCATTGTTCTTCCGTTGCTCCACGACGTGCCAGCTTGCGGGAAATCTCCGTGGATGTCTGATCGCGTGCGCCGAGGGAGCGTAGCGTGTACTCAAAGAGCTTCTGGTCATCCAGTGGTTGGTTATCCATTTGGCCTTCGTGTTAAAAACGACAAGCCCGGCGAAACGCCGGGCTTGAGAGGTTGATGTATCTGATTAGCTGTCGCGGCGGCGGAGGCGGCGTACCACGATTCCAATACCGATTGGTGCCATGCTGAGCAGTGCAAACGTAGATGGCTCTGGTGCAGCAAAGTTGTTGACAACGAGGTCAAGACGGGTCTTGCCATCACCTGCAGTACCGGATCCGGTGAATCCGAAGATGTACTGGTCGGTGGTTGTGTTGTTCACATCAAAGGATCCACCGAATGCGATTTGGCTGCCTGCAGCGCTGTTGATCGCGGACAGTCCAGCAGCATTGAAGTTGAACTTGATGATCGAGTTGTTGCCAGGATTGGATGCAAATGTGATGCTTCCAAAGTCTGTACCGCCACGGAGGTCGTTGTAAACGGATGTCAATCCGGTTCCACCATTACGGAGTGTGTTGATGTCCGTTGCGATGCTCGAGATTGTAAACGTACGGCCAGCCATATCAGCCGCGTTCGGAATCCCTGTTCCACTGTTGGTAATATTCAAGACAGCACTTGTGTACGTGTCGGTGCCCGTCAGGGTTGGAATATTGAAAACGAAGAAGGATCGGTACTGAACATCATCAAAGCTGTCGTATCCAGCGATGTACGAGTCATTTCCAGCATTGTGGTCGCCTAAATTTGAGTAGCTACCACGATCCGATGTGTTGCTGAAAAGCAACTGCGCATTTGCCGCAGAAACGGAGAGTGCTGCAATTCCGAGTGCAATCGCACCGCGAACTCCGAACTCAGTAATTTTATTCATTTCCATCAACCTCTTAGTCTCACCAAATCATCAGACACACTATTAGCATGAACCCGACAGAAATACTGTCCCTACTCTACACCGGGTCATCATCTATTGGCAAATTGAAAATGGGTTTTTATTGGTGAGTCAGAGGGATTGTCTATATGCATATTTCAATACCCCACAGGGTGGTATTTCAAAACTATTCTCAAATGTGATCGACATCACAGATACACCACATTAAGCGATGCCAGAGCATAATGAAAAGCATCATGGCACTCTCTGGAATGGCTGTTCTTGTAATCGATGTTCAGCGCTATTACACCGAATCGACATCCCCGCTTGTACTGTTTACAGAGGCTCTGTATCCGGGTGGAACGGCCTATATGCATCAGCGATTGGATTCTTTGGTAATCCCCAACATTGCCCGAATTCTTTCCGCTGCACGTATGTCCAGCGTGCCAATCATCTATGCAAGGCTTTGCGGAACCCAGGATGACCGGGGCGATCTCCATCGTAATTTTCAGGAATTTGACCGGCTGGCCTTTGCGCAGATCGGGATGCATGTCTATCCTCTCGCATCCGAATCGCTGGCAGATGTCGACCTCAGAATAGCACCGCTCAAGAACGACATCGTCATCAACAAAACCGGCTACAGTGCCTTCCACGAAACAGGCCTCCACCAGCTCCTGCAATCGAAAGGGATTGGCACGCTAGTGGTGACTGGACTTACGACCAGTCAGTGCGTCAACTCATCCGCACGAGCAGCATCCGATTATGGATTCGTAACGGTAATGGTTGAGGATGCCCAGGCAGACTACGACCGAAGTGATCATCAGGCAGCACTCCTTGCCAGCGAGCCGATAACGGGGCAGGGTATTTCAACATCGCAGGTAATCGAGATGATTTCGTAAAGGTCTCGATGCGCGGCTGCCGTGGTTTGTTATCTACATCAAAAAAGAAACCCCCTCTCCCAGATATTGAGATAGGGGGCGGATTCTAAGTCCGTTAGGGCAGCGACTACTTCTTGAGGTTGTAGAAGCTTGCTAGGCCATCGTAGCGGGCGGTGGCGCCCAATTGCTGTGCTGGATTCCTACATCAAAAAATAACCCCCTCTCCCAGATATTGAGAGAAGGGGCATATTCTAAGCCCGCAGTGTTAGCGACTACTTCTTGAGGTTGTAGAAGCTCGCAAGGCCATCGTAGCGGGCGGTTGCGCCCAACTGCTCTTCGATGCGAAGCAGCTGGTTGTACTTTGCGACCCGGTCCGAACGGCTAGGCGCGCCAGTCTTGATCTGACCACAGTTTGTTGCAACCGCGAGGTCCGCAATCGTCACATCCTCGGTCTCACCAGAGCGGTGCGACATGATAGCCGTGTAGCCTGCACGCTTTGCCATCTCGATGGACTCCAATGTCTCGGTCAGGGTACCAATCTGGTTGACCTTGACGAGGATGGAGTTGCCAAGCCCACGTGTGATGCCATCGGACAAGCGCTTGGTGTTCGTGACAAAGAGGTCATCACCGACGAGCTGAACCTTGCCGCCAAGGGCATCCGTCAGCATCTTCCAGCCTTCGAAGTCATCCTCAGCCATGCCATCTTCAATGGAGATGATTGGATAGTTCGCCGCGAGGTCTGCCCAGAAAGCAACCATTTCATCACGCGTCTTCATGATGTCGGACTTCCAGAAGTAGTAGCTACCCTCTGCGCCCTTGTGCTTTGCTTCTTCGTAGAGCTCAGTTGTCGCAGGGTCCATTGCAATCTGAATCTGGTCACCAGCGGTGTAGCCAGCCTTTGCAATCGCTTCCATGATGACATCCAGGGCTTCCTGGTTGCTCTTGAGGTTTGGTGCGTAGCCACCTTCATCTCCAACAGACGTGCTGTAGCCCTTGCCCTTGAGGACGGATTTCAGTGCGTGGAAGATTTCGGTTCCCCAGCGAAGGCCTTCAGAGAATGTCTCAGCACCAACAGGCATCACCATGAATTCCTGGAGGTCGACCGAGTTGTCCGCGTGCTTGCCACCATTAATGATGTTCATCATCGGGACAGGGAGCTGACGTGCGCTTACGCCACCGACGTAGCGGTAGAGGGGGAGGCCGAGCTCTTCAGCGGCTGCCTTTGCAACTGCGAGGGAAACGCCAAGGATAGCATTTGCGCCGAAGTTTGCCTTGTTATGGGTGCCATCCAGCTCGAGGAGGAGGTGGTCGATGGCGGTCTGCTCGAGGGCATCCATGTCGATCAGCTCAGGAGCGATGTCCTCATTTACATGGTCGACAGCCTTCTGGACACCCTTGCCCAGGTAGCGGGACTTGTCGCCATCAACCGCTTCGTGTGCACCGGTGGATGCGCCACTTGGAACGGCTGCACGGCCGACAACGCCGCTCTCGAGGTAGACATCCACCTCAACGGTCGGATTGCCACGGGAATCAAGGATCTGCCGGGCTTGGATTGAATCAATGGTACTCATATATGGACCTTCTTTATGGCGGTTAACAGTTGCATTTCAATACGTAATGCGCCAGAAAATGGGGCGTTTACAGCCTCGTGATTATACCGTGGAGGGGCTATTCGAGATTAAGACGCCTGCCCGACCGCCATCTTCACGGATTATTGCGGCGTTGGCACGCCATCGACAGACACCATCGCCGCCGCAACCCTTGCCCGCTCCCTTAGCGCATCCACATCGTCGCCCACCGCGCCATACGTGAGGACAACTCCCATCCGGCGGTACTTGCGCGTGGATGGCTTTCCAAACAACCGGATGTCCGTTTTTGGCTGCGAAAGGGCATCCGCAACGCCCGTAATCACCGGAGGCTGAGGCCCACATCCACTTGCCAAAATCACAGCACTCGCTCCCGCGCGCTCAGCGGTGATTTCCGGGATCGGCAAGCCCAGGACCGCACGCGCATGCAGCTCGAACTCAGACAAATTCTGTGTACCTGCAAGTGTGACCATTCCCGTGTCGTGTGGACGCGGAGACAGCTCACTAAATGTCACACCATCTTTGCCCACAAAGAACTCAACGCCCCAAATGCCCGCTCCCGTCAGCGCCTCCGTGACCGCACCCGCCATCCGCTGCGCCTCTGCAATGTGGTGAGCTTGCATTGGAATCGGCTGCCAGCTCTCTTGATAGTCGCCGCGCTCCTGCCGGTGACCAATCGGAGGGCAGAACAGCGTCGGGCCATTTTGCTGGGTCACCGTAAGCAAGGTTATTTCAAAGTCAAAGTCGACAAATGCCTCGACAATCACTTCCATGAGGTCACCACGCGAGCCACTGCAAGCATAGTCCCATGCATCCTGGATTTCGGATACATCCCGAATCACCGACTGGCCCTTGCCACTGCTGGACATTAGGGGCTTCACGACCACCGGTAAGCCAAGCGATTCGACTGCCGCACTCAGCTCAGTCGCGCTCGTCGCATAGTGGTACTTCGCCGTCTGTAGACCCAGCTCCACCGCAGCAAGGTCACGAATCGCCTTACGGTTCATCGTAAAATTAGCCGCCCGCGCACTCGGAACAACCTGCATCCCTTGCGCTTCATACGCATAAAAACGCTCTGTCCGAATGGCCTCAACCTCCGGCACAATGATGTCGGGTTGATGCTTTGCGATGACATCATCCAGCGCGGCGCCATCAAGCATATTGATCACATCAAAGCCATCCGCGACTTGCATCGCAGGCGCTTCAGCGTAATTGTCAACAGCAATCACGGTCTGCCCGAGGCGCTGTAATGCGATCACGAATTCCTTACCCAGCTCGCCGCTGCCAAGGAGGAGGACTTTTTTGTTCACGATATCTGCCTTGCTCCGCACCTTCGTTGATGCGGAATTTTCCGGTGTGATGCTCTATTCTAGCCGTTCTGGTAGCATTGCTGGATGCCCGATTCCAGACTTCAGGACATCTCTGACAAGCTTCGCCATCACACTCCGCTGGATGCGACAGAAGCAGCACATCAGGTGGCTACCTTACAGTTTCTTGAAACGTGTCGTCAAAACCCCTTGTCACGCGATACCCCCGAGGGGCATATGACAGCTAGCTGTGTGGCTATCCACCCTAACCTGCCTTGGATGGTCATTCTCTGGCACAAAAAGATCGGCCGTTGGGTCCAGCCGGGCGGGCATGTTGAGGGCTCGGATGCAAGCGTCGCGGATGCATCCTTGCGCGAGCTCTGTGAAGAAACGGGAGCGACCGCTACCGACATTGCCAAGTTCCTCGGCATTATTGACATCGATGTTCACCCGATTCCAACCCACAAAGATCAGCCGGAGCACCTTCACTACGATGTCCGATTTGGCTTTGTGATGTCAGGTAATTGGGAACCGGGAGAGGGTTCGCAGTGGATGTCCGCCGCGGATGTCATCGCTAAGCTCGACCCGCCGACGGCAAGGCTTGGACGGAAGGTGTTGCAGCTGCGCCCTTAATGCTACGAATCTGTCACACGCTACAATCTGACCATGATTACCCGACGGGACATGATTCTTGGAGGCGCCTTCGCGCCCCTGTCACTCGCACACGCGGCATCCGCTTCCAACTCCCAGCCAGTCGCTTCGGCAAAGGGAAAGTCAACCCGCATCGTCCACTTGACCGACTCACACGTTCAACCTGAGCTCGGTGCACAAAAAGGGTTTGCACTCTGTCTCGACCACATCATGAAGCAGAAACACAAACCCGCCGCGCTCCTTTTTGGCGGCGATCTGATCATGGATGCCTACGCGCAAACGGAAGCCCGCACCCGTACACAATGGGACATTTTCACTAAGACTTGCCGTGACCACACAAACATCCAAAGTTTTCACGCCATCGGTAATCATGACCCATGGGGCTGGAGCAAGAAAGACAGCGCGACCACTGGGTCTGAGCGACTTTGGGGCAAAAAGTGGTTCCTCGACCTCTTTGGCTATGAGCGCACTTACCATGCACACCAGGTCGGCGGCTGGAATGTCATCGTTATTGACAACATTTTTCTAACCCCGGATGGCTATAACGCCATCATCGAACCCGAGCAAATGGCTTGGCTCGACCAGACACTTGGTCAGGACACACGTCCGACCGTCATCATGACCCATATCCCGATTCTGTCCGTGACGACGCTCGCCGGCTCCTATGATGAAAAGACAGGCGATTGGACCGTCGGGGGCGACTCGATGACGAAGAACTTCAATGCACTCAAGGCCCTGTTCCGTAAACATCGCCATGTCAAGCTCTGTCTGAGCGGCCATACGCATCAGCTCGACCGCGTCGACTACGATGGCGTTTCGTATCTCTGTGGCGGCGCGATTTGCGGTGCTTGGTGGAATGGTGCGAACAACGGCGTGATGCCTGGGTATCGCATTCTAGATCTGAATACAGATGGGACATTCAAAGAGCAGTACATCCCCTGGGGCTGGACGAAAGACATCGCCGAAGACAAATAGGACATCTAAATGGAGCAAAAGCGCCTCGATCCGCAGTCACAAGCCGCGAAAGATCTTGCCAGCGGCCGCTACATCATCCGCCAAATGAACGTTGCGGATATCGATGCGGTAGCCATCACATGGATGAAAGCTGCTGGTTGGAATCCAGGACTCCATGATGCGGAGACATTTTTTACGGCTGATCCGAGCGGCTTTCTCGTTGGTGAGCTGGATGGCAAGCCGATTGCCTGCGTAAGTGCGGTCCGCTACGATGACCACTTTGGATTTTTCGGTTGCTATATTGTGGATGAGGCATTTCGCGGCAATGGCTACGGGATGGCATTGCACGAGGCTGGTCGTCGGTACCTTACGGGGTGTACGCAGGGCGGGGATGGCGTCCTCGAAAATGTTGAGCTCTACAAGCAAATCGGTCGGGTTTATGCCTATCGTAATGCCCGCTATCAAGGGGTAAAGCCTGCGGATTGGCTGGGCGGGGATGGCACGGTGGATGCACGTGATGTTCCATTTTCAGCCATCCAAGTGCTTGATAGAGCCTGCTTCCCGGCACACAGGGATGCGTTCCTGAAAGCTTGGATTCACCAGCCGGATGCGTATGGACTAGCAATCATGAATGACTCTGCCGATACCCTAGCTGGGTACGGAGTGGTCCGCAAATGCTTTGATGGCTGGAAGATTGGGCCGTTGTTTGCGACTAGTCCGGAAGGGGCTGACACCTTATTTAGGAGCCTGATTGCACGCATCCCTGCCGGAGCTAGTTTTGTACTCGATATCCCGGAGCCAAGTGTCGAAGCGATGGCACTCGTTCGGCGCTACGGGATGTCGGAGGTTTTCGCCACGGCCCGGATGTACACCGGAGCGTTTCCAGACATCACTCTTTTCTGGATTTATGGCCTTACGACATTTGAACTTGGCTGACTTATACCCTCGTGGCGTAGACGCTTGCCCATTCGCATAAATGGTAGCTCGATGTACTTGTAGCTCAGCCAGGAGAGTCCGAGAAGCACTGGCATCACTGCACACACCTGAACAGCCATCACAACAAGGGTTGGGAATTTCCCCACCAGCCATGCGTTGGTTGCTTCAAGGATTGGGAAGTGGAGCAAGTAGATGCTGTAGGACATCGCACCGAGGATTGTAAGTGGCTTTGCCGAAAGGAATCTAAACGCTTTGTGCTCTGGCGTGCGGTTCCATGTTCGCTGTAGCCAGACAAGGCATCCACTGATCCCAATACCGAGTGCTATGTCACTCACAAGAATCAGATTTTGCATTGTTGCTGTCAGTGCGAAGACGAGCAATGCTGGGATGGCGCTGCGGAGTCCAGCGAGCTTCCAAAGCTTACTTGGGAGACCAAGCCCTTCGACACCCGCAGAGGTACGTGTCCCGTAACAGGCCGCGATAGCTCCCATAAAGAAGAGACCGACAAACCAGAGACCCTTTTCATGTAGGGATGGGACCCCTGCTGTCCAAGCGGTAAGTACGAATAAGGCCGTCAGCATCACGTAGGGATGAACTCTTTTCCACAGAGGAACCAAGACTGCGCCGAAAACGAGATAAATCTGCCACTCAAGCGCCACAGACCACATCGGAGTGTTTATCGTCCATTGTGAGCGGGTCAAATTGTGCATCAGCAGCAGATGCGATCCGATCGATTCGCCGGAAAAGTGGTTCAGCCCTTTCGTCCAGATACGCTGTGGATCCGAGCCGACTCCCGTCACGGCAATGACGATGAGACTTATGACTATTGCGGCGATGTAAGCCGGGTACACCCGGAGAGCCCGACGCCTGATAAATGCCGGCAGCCATCCAGCCTCTTGCTCAACATGACCCTGTGCAGCAATCGGCAACATCAGACAATAGCCTGACAAAACGATGAAAATCCCAACCGCAGCGTGGCCGAAGTTTAAGAGCGTGAAGATCTTCGGCAAATTTGCGTAGGGTGGTTGGAAAGCAAGAAACTGCCAGATGTGTCCGATCGCGACGTAGAGCGCTGCAATTCCCCGGATACTGTCGATGTACGGCAGCCGGGTTGCGACACGCTTGCGTGTGAAGTATTGGATAGCAGTCATAGTATTTCTCGATTTGTGCAGGAAGCATGCCGTAGTCCCATGGCATCAGGTGGAGACTTACACCATTGCCCCAATGTGTGGTAATTGCTGTGCATGTCCTTTCCATTGATGTCGCTTCGCTTGCTAGCCCTTGCTTGTGTCTCGATGCTCGCCGTTAGCATCGCCGGTGCACAGAAAATCACCAAGCCGCCCAAGGCTATGAAGGTTGCGCCCCGGCACACGAAGTTTATTTCTGCTGGTGGGTTTCCGATTGTTGCGGGCCCGGATGTCAATGACTTCGCACTGCGTGAGGCTGCGTATTGGGTGAATCAGCTGCTGGTTGCGCGCCCGGATGCCAAAGCTGCGATGATTAAATCCGGCACACGCCTCTGTATCATTGGGGCAAATGAGTACACCTGCGACCTCCCGGAGTTTGCCTGGCTTGGGATGGGCAAAGACGTCGATGGCGTAAACGCTCGGGATTGGTGGGATGCGCGTGCGCGTGGCACCGGAGGCTCTGAGGAAGATCCCTACTGCAGTGTGGGTGAGGAAAACCTGCTTGGCTTCACCGGTGATCCGTATGCCAAAGAGAGCATTCTGATCCATGAGTTTGCACATAGCATCCACTTACGGGGGATGAACGCTGTTGACCCAACATTTGATGCTCGGGTGAAGAAGGCGTACCGTAGTGCCCTCGCGGCTGGCTTATGGAAGGGAAAGTACGCGGCGGTTTCCCATGCTGAGTACTTTGCGGAAGGTGTTCAGTCCTGGTTTGACAACAATCGTGAAAATGACCATGACCATAACCATGTCAATACGCGCACTGAATTGCTTGCATATGACCCAAGTCTCGCCGAGCTTTGCCGTGAGGTTTTCAAGGACACCGAGATCCGGTACACAAAGCCGGCAACTCGGCTGAATGGACATATGAAGGGTTACGATCCTGAAAAGGCGCCGACATTTGCGTGGCCGGAGCGGCTTTTGAATGCAAAGAAGATTATTCAGGACAATGCGCGAAAGCGTTCCTCCGATGCACTTACCGTTGCAAGTCCTGCAGCAGGAGCAGCAGAGCTTGTTTCCGGTGGCCTTAAGTACCGTAGCCTGACGCTTGAGGGCTGGACGGTGAATGTCCGCACGGATGTCATCGAGACCATGCCGGCTGCTGTGGATGCGATGTTACCGCTGCTCGCCGAGCAGCTGCGTCTCGTGACCCAGCTCGTTCCAGCACGTCATATACCGGCACTTCGCAAGGTCACTTTGTGGGTTTCTCTTCCCTATAAAGGCTTTGGTCCGACAGCGGAGTACCATCCTGGTGCGGATTGGCTTAAGGACAATGGGCGGAACCCCGCGATGGCCAAGGGCATCGAGATCACCGATACGGAGTCCTTTCCATTTGAAGTCAAGCGGATGCCGGTAGTGATTCTGCATGAGCTTGCGCATGCGTTCCACGACCAAGTCTTGGGATTTGATAATGCGGAGCTGGTTGGGCTTTACCGGGATGCGAAAGCGGGTGGAGCGTACGACAAGGTCGAGCGTTTTCGTGGGCCGGGGCGAGGTACATCGGTGGAGCGTGCGTACGCGATGACGACCCCGCAGGAGTATTTTGCCGAAGGTACGGAAGCGTACTTCCTGCGAAATGACTTTGCACCATTCGACCGGGATGCACTGCGTAAAGTCGATCCAAAATTGCTCGCCTATCTCGAGAAGGTTTGGGCGCCGTAGGGAGTTTATTCTCGTTGTTTACTGGAACGCGCAACACGCTCAAAGCGCGTTCCAACTCGGTTCATTTGTTTGTTGTTTTAGCGATTGCTGGATGTCACTAGCATCCAGTTAACGAGTCGCCAAACCGTTGAGCCAAACGATAGGCTGATGATGCCTATCAAGGCGCCAGAGATCCTGGCAGTCGTGCGGGAGCTCCCGCCGTACATCGCCTTGGTGCAAAACCAAGTGCCGATAACCGCTGTTACCCACGCAATGACCGCTCCCAGTATTTTGACAAAGATCTGGGTAGGTACGAGATGACCGAATGGGCCCGGCTTGTCATCCGTCAGCTTCATCGCCAGTGATAGCAACATCCCGCTACCAACATATGAAACGATCGTGAGTGCCAGCGCCTTCGATGCACCTGCGGCATCGGGGACATACTTGCGTGTAGTGATGTGAACGCTGACAAAACCAAGTATCGCCACGATCACAATCGTGATGATAGCGATGACAAGAATTCCGAAGTATGGCTCCATGTTGTTGTCCTAAGATTGTAATCGGGCTTGAACGCTTGGCAGGCACAGAACAACGCCAGCGACGATGCAGATGATTCCAACAATGGTTAGGCGGTTTGGCCGCTCGCCAAAAGCGATAATGCCCAACAGAATGGCCAAAACAAAGCTCAGTTTATCGATGGGGGCCACGACGCTGATGGGGCCATGCTTGATAGCGCTGAAGTAGAAAAGCCAAGAAATGCCCGTTGCGAGGCCTGACAGGACGAGGAAAACCCAAGTCTTTGCGGTCAGTTGTGGGATGACAACCAGCTGCTTCTGCATGATCACGATGCCTCCAATAAAGGCCAAGACGACCATTGTCCTTATGAACGTTGCCACATTACTGGGAACACCGGACATCCCCAGCTTTGCCAGCGGTGCCGTGATACCAGCGAAGACCGCAGCGAGGAGTGCGTGGAGCAACCAACGTGGATGTTCAGTCATGCTGTTATCTTAACTTGGGGTGTAAATAGGTATGTATATTTAACATTTAAATAAACTTAACTTAATGACTACATAACAGTGTTCTGCATTGCTCCCCCTATAAACAGGTCGCTGAAGCCTTGTTGTTATTTTAGGTGAACATTTATTATGAATCGAAAAGCAAACGCATTTACCCTCATTGAGCTGCTGGTTGTGATTGCGATTATCGCAATCCTCGCAGCCATCCTCTTCCCAGTCTTCGCACAAGCGCGTGAAAAGGCCCGCTCTGCGAGCTGCCTCTCCAACATGAAGCAGCTTGGTCTAGCATTGAATATGTATCAACAGGACTACGATGGCACATTAATGCAGACCACCTACGAGGACCCGACACTCAAGATTCACTGGTCCTTTATCCTCCAGCCATATGTCAAGAATGTTGGCATTTTTGTCTGCCCATCGGATGCATCCCCGGTCACTCCGGCCATCCCTTGTGCCGCTGGACAGGTTGCTGGCCTGAACTGTGATGCACAGGTGCCCAAGTTCTCGTACATCAACAACTACAATGCAATCCCTGCACACGACTGGCTGGCACCATCCGAGGCCGCGTTCGAAGAGCCAGCATCCATGATCATTCTTGCAGAGCGCCGTGCCACGATGAACGATGCAGCAAAGACCAAGATTGGCCAGTGGAAGGGCACATCCGCGTTCATTGGAACCAGTGGTGTTTCCGTTGGTAGTGGTCAGATCTGTCCTGGAGATGCATACCGTTTTGCGACTCCTGCAGATGCAGCTGCCGGGCTTCTTGGAAAGAAAGATAAGCCTGAAATCGTCCGTGTGAAGTTTGACCGCCATACCGTTGGTGCTAACTACACATTTGCGGATGGCCATGCAAAGTGGCATCGCTTCGAGCAAACGCTTGATCCTAACAACTTCCTCTGGGGCAAGACTTGGTATCCAGCACCGTTCCAAAACACGCCACTGGAACGCCCCTGCCCATAGGTTGTTGCCTGGCCGGGTTTGGAAATCAGAACTCCCCCAATGACCAGATTGGTTATTGGGGGAGTTCTGTATTACTGGTGCACATTTCAGGAGATCTGTGACCATACTGATGGAGTGGGCCTGGAGGGATTCGAACCCCCAACCAAGGGATTATGAGTCCCCTGCTCTAACCGTTGAGCTACAAGCCCACGCTCCACGACAACGGCAATATGATACCGTGCCACGTGGATGGTAAACCCAAGTGAGCGACTGGTTTAGTCTTGATTCCCTTATCACGGTTTTAGATGTTCTTTGGCACTGGCGATTTTGGGCCTGCATGGCCCCGGCAGGCGCACTCGCCTACATCTGCTTCCTCATCTTCGGACTCACAACCATCGGCTGGATCTTCATCATCGGACTACTACTCGTAGGCTTTATCGCCGGAATCGTCTGGGACTGGTCCTATAGCTCCGAGGAACCTGGGTTCTTTTCCCGCTAAACCCTAACCCACACACAAGTGCATAATATGAACCGCTGTGCCTTTAGCTGCAGGGTTTTTCTGGTGATCAATCGCTACCACCACCTCATGGGTTCCTGGCTTGAGGTCATCCGCTAAGACATATACCCATGGTAGGTATAATCCGCCGCTCCATGCCGTGTATGTGTCGACCATGACTTCTTTTCCATCATCGATGCGGCAGCGCAGAATCCCAGCATCCGGGCCCGCTGCAACCGCAAGCCCAACTGCTGTTCCTGTAAACCGGAATCGGAATGTATCTCCAGGCTTTGATGCCGTCAGCGCTGGGACATTGACAAAGCCATCCCGTGTACCTGCAGGAATCTGTGGTTGCCACCGCTCCACCAAACGGAATCCTTGAACAGGCTGCGCAGCCTGCAGGCTCTCGTAGTGGCCACGCTCGTAACACGCCCGATCGAGTGCTTTCGGCAGTGGATGCTTCTGCTGGCTACCACCTGATACGGTCAACACATCATCAGCCGCATCAAACATCCGACTCACCGCACGTCCGTAGAGCTGACCGCCAAACGGACTTGGGTGCACATCCTGGATGCCATTCGCCCATGTAAATTGTCCTGCCGCACTGCGGGCCCAGACCTCTTTCGCAATATTGACACTTGGATTTCCGTAGTGTTGGGCGACGCGTTCATGTATCGCAAGCGTTGCGGGCATCCGTCCCGCTGCAAAATCTGCGTAGAACTCCTCCATCGCAAAATGCAGCTGCACAATGTCGGTCAGTGGATTCTCGCGGCGGATATGGCGAACGACACCTTCCATCGCGCGGGCAACCCGTGTGGCATCCTTGGGATGATTCGTCCTGTCATTCACCGCGGCCTCGATGAAAACAAGGTCGAAAGGACCCTTTTCCAGCAAATCACTCTGGACCCGGAAGGCGTGGGGGACACTGCCCATACTCGGGATGCCGGCAGCGATAAAGGTGAACGCTGTATCCGGGAAACGGCGCGTCAAATCTGCCATCACATGGTCACGCCAGCCGCCGTTGTAGGTAATCGAACCACCGAGAAAGCCGACGGTGCCACGCTTGGTTTTACGGAACGATGCGAATGCGCGTCCCAGACCACCGCGGAGCGTGTGCTGAACCACGCCACTTGGATTCACCTCGGCGTGCCGTTGTATCCAACGCGCGGTTTCATCGATTTTGGGAAGCGCAAAATGGTGGCCATTTGATTCTGGCGTGCCTTTTTCAACCACCACCAGCTCAATGGCTTTGCCTACTTTTGCCAAGCGACGGTTTGCTTCAAGCGTGTTTTCTGCCGCCGGAACGACCTCATCAGAGAGGGAAATCGTATGCCGCATCGGGACACCCGCTTTTGCGATATCGACTGCCAAATCAATGGGATTGCTCCTGAACTGGTTGACATCTTCATCTTTTGCAAAGCCAAATTCCCGCTTGGCATCCTGCCACTCGCGTTGACTTCCTGGCCATTTCTTCGGCCAGCTTGCGAGGTTCATGACGGGCGTGTCACAGTAAATGCAAG
>Ga0255107_1000232_pt1 | contig 15557 bp, 12 predicted proteins | sample Law_Cont_RepC_8h_FD_188457 | JGI IMG/M metagenome (GOLD analysis project Ga0255107, IMG submission 188457) | Freshwater microbial communities from St. Lawrence River, New York, United States - Law_Cont_RepC_8h | ecosystem: Environmental > Aquatic > Freshwater > River | place: USA: New York... | reverse complement strand
TCTGCGGCTACGCGGAGAGACACCAATTGACTGGCTGGATGGCTTGGTCTAAAGGATTAAGGACAAAAACATCTGCACCCACAATAAGAGTGAGGTGTATCTGCTCTGTAATCACAAAATCCAAGGCATCCTGCGGCTACACGGCGAGACCTATTGACTGGCTGGATGGCTTGGTCTAAATGATTAAGGACAAAAACATCTGCATCCACAATAAGAGTGAGGTGTATCTGCTCTGTAATCACAGAATCCAAGGCATCCTGCGGCTACGCGGCGAGACACCAATTGACTGGCTGGATGGCTTAGTCTAGACGCCATTCTCAAATAGAGTACGCCTTCGCATACAACCTGAGAACCTACTTCGCGAGGATAAACGCGTTGACGATATCTGCAGATGACACCACGGACAGCAAAATGTGAACCGCGACCCAGAAGCGCCAAGTCCGGCGAATCGAGACACCCGCGGCAACCAATAGCGCCAGCGGAACGATTCCAGGTAACAATGCCTCTAAGAAATTTTGCATGGATGCTGCAGGCCCAACAAGCGCTGCAGCCAATGCACCGCCGCCCATCACCCCAATAGCCATCGGGAAGACAAGCATAAATGTCGCCCATGCAGGCATCCGTACACCACTCGTAATCACCATCTGCAGACTTGCCAAGATACCCGTTACCGCCAGCAATGCCATCATCACGTTTGTAGGCACCGCCGTGCCGACAGTGTACGTAAGAGCCCCCAACATCACCGGTAAGGCAGTCACCAACATCAACGGCCAATACCACCAGCGCATGATGATCGGTTCAGCAGCTGCCCGGTAGCGTGGAACCTCACGTTGTGCCTGAGGCTGATAGAGGGCATCGGATGGCCATGTAGTCGGAAGTCCATCCGCACTACGGGATGCAGAACCACGCGTAGACACTGGCGCACCTGTTCCCGTACTCTGGCGAACACCATCGGAGATAACCGGGCTTACCGTTGCAACCGTACGTGGCTCGGCTGTCGTTGCCGATTTGTTATCGAGTGTCACAGTTGACATCCCTTGCGGTGGCAGAACATCAGTAATACCTTCTACCTGGCTCATCGTCGCCGATTGCGCGGCGCTTACAGTTGTAGCCAGCACACGCGCATCACCAATACTCGCCGCGAACTCTTCTTGTTGATGTGCAGTTACATCGATTTCACTGACATCAGCCGCAGGTTCAACTTCATCAGACTGGCAGTACTGAACACCAATGATTGTTTCGTACTCTTCGACCGGGTCAACCTCAGGGGCATCCGGATCTGGCTGACTGTACTCGAGGAACATTCTGAGGCGGCGATCAGGCGAAAGGTCATTGTTTGCAGCAAGGCTACGCGCAAGGTTTGCGACTTCATCTGCGTGGAGCTTGAACAGAAAGTTTGCAAAACGTCCATCCGCGAGGGCGGTGCACGAAAAGTCCCAATTCCGCGCTGCAGCGGCAAGAAAGCCATCGATGTCTGCTGTTGCATTGCCATCCGGGAAGACAAAGAAAGGAGATAATTCCGTTGTCAGCTGTGGCTCTGGCGTCGGGATACGCATCCTGGTATCCGCATTCGGCCTCGACTCTGTCAGGACTGCGGCTGGTGCAACTCCCGACGATGCCAGCAGTGCATCCCGGAACGAACGTGCATCCTGGTAGCGGTCATCCTTGTTCTTAGACAACGCCTTGGTAAGAACGACATCCAGCTCGGATGGCAGTCCAAGTCCCAAGTGGCTGACATGTATTGGCTCGGTGTTATCGATGACGCGTTTCCACGCAAATGGGTCACGGGTCTTCTCAACCACAAAGGGTCGGCGACCAGTAACCATTTCGTAGACCACAACCCCAACCGACCACAGGTCTGAGCGACGATCACTGCCTGCCGTCTCATCAAAGTCCTCAGGTGCCATGTACGGGTATGTCCCGCCGCCGCCTGCAAGGGATGAACTACTCAGCAGCTCGGCGAGGCCAAAGTCGGTGAGTTTGACAGTACGGCCATCGGTGCCGATCAGGATGTTCGCAGGCTTTATATCCCGGTGGAGCACGCGGTGATCATGGGCATGCGCGAGGCCATCAAGGATACCGACCGCAATAGTCAGCGCTTCGTCGAGCGGGAGAGGGCGACGATTACGCGCGCGCATCACTTCGGAGAGATTGCTGCCTCGGATGAGCTCCATATCGATGACAACAACGCCATCGATTTCATCCACAGCGTGGACGGCAATCAAGGATGGATGTCGAAGGCGATCGAGAAGACGTGCTTCGGATAGTACGCGGTCGAGCTCGGGCCCTGCGCCACGCACTTCCTTAAGCGCAACCTGCCGACGTAGCAGGGTGTCATAGGCGAGGTAGACGACTCCGGAAGCTCCGCTTCCAAGGACATCAAGACGCTCGTATTTTCCGAGGTGACCAATCGCCATAGGGTATTAGTTCGCTGTGTACTCGATCACTTTCCTGCAACAACAGGATTCACAACGTACAAAATACCACCATCGATATAGTAAATGGCACCATTACCACTGTCTATAACTAAACTGCTTGGATTCTTTAGGCGTGAGACGAGTGTGGTCCGATTTCCGGCCAGGGTGATGCGCTCGATAATCCCGCGGGTTGCATCCGTGATGTAAACATTGCCATCCGGGTCCACCGCCATCCCCGAAACCTGCTGGCCACGGCGTGGAGCAACACGATCTTCGACAATGCCCGCCATGTTTTTCACGAAGACTTTGCCCGTTGATGCGCCTACCCAGGCTGGACCAGTCGCAACCGACCAGGACAAAATGCCATCCCGGGCGGGTGAGCGATCACTGAATATCATTGGATCTTGATATTTAATGCGCGAGAACTCAGGTCGTACTTCGGGTTCAAAGACAGTTGTTGTTCCGGTGAGACGCTTCCCTAAACTGACTCTCAGCGGGTCAATCACCATCACACCAACAAGCAGAATCGACATCAGGATGCCAATCAGAGCAAATGGAAGCATCCAGGCTTTAGAGGATGAATCTGATTTGCGCCGCTTTACCGGCTCAGGCTTTTGGATCGGTCGATACGCTTCATTGATTGCTGTCCCTACGGAGGATTGTGCATCGGGGGATGTGCTTGCGGCGGCAAATCCATTGGATGCAAACTCGGAGTATTCAGCAATCGACCGCATCACGTGCCCGCGATAGTCGCCGCTGACCAACGATGATCCTTCTTGAGTTACAGCAACATCGATGACTGAGACAGTGATGTTGTCATTTCCGCCGGCTTGGAGTGCAGCTTGAATCAATGACTGCGTGGCGCTAATGTTGTTCTCAGCTTTGTCCAAGATATTCGCGATTTCGACATCTTGAATCATCGTCGTCAGACCATCGGTGCACACCAGAATCCGGTCCGCTTCTTGAAGCGTGTGCGTGGACACATCGGAGAGGACGGTTGGGCTGATACCGATTGCCCGTGTAACAACATTGCGATAGCGCGACTTCCGGGCTTCATCCTCGGTCATATGGCCAAGCTTGACTTGTTCCGCGACAAACGAATGGTCATCCGTGAGGGGCATCAGGACACCGGAGCGCATCAGATATGCCCGTGAGTCACCAATGTGTGCAACGATTAGCTCACCCTGAAAGACGACAGCCACAACGCCGGTCGTTCCGGCAAGGGGTTTGTCTTCCGCGGGGAGGCCAGCGACAAGCTGTCTTGCGACACCGTGGACAGCGCCATTTGCGGCGGCCAGTGCATCCCGAAGCGCATCGACGACCGCGGCAGTCGAGTTAGCATCCGGGAGGCTAGCCTTGAGCTTGAATTCCAGCGTATCCACAGCGCTCTGACTCGCGAGCTCACCTGCCTGCAAACCGCCCATCCCATCACAGACAATGGAAATCGTTTCAAAGCCATCGAGGATAAAGTTGCTGAAAGCATCTTCATTCTTCGGTCGGACGCTACCAATGTGGGTTTTGGTACATGCGTTTACACGCACAGAATTTGACATCAGGCGTAAACAGCATCCAGCAACACACTCGATGCCATCACTGTCATCAGACAGGAGCCGAGTGCAACCGTATCACCGGCGCGGATCACAACCGGATGGCGTGCAGGTATCCGCTCACTGTTCACAAAGGTCCCGGCAGGTGCATCGAGATCCTCGATGGTAATGACATCATGGCGGATGCGCAGGCGAGCGTGCTGTGGGCTGACACCAACGCCGGTCACAACGATGTCATCGGATATAGCGCGCCCGATGACCATGTCACTACCGATTGCATGTGGCTGGCCATCAGCAGTTGTCAGGGACAGCGCTCGGACAACAGACTGAATGCCATAGTTATCGACGGCAGGGACAAGCTTGGATGCCTGTATTTTCAGGACCATCAGCTGCGAGTTCCCGAGTAGGAAAACATCCCCTTCGGAGATCGACCAAGCAATCCCGGGTGGAATCGGTGCGCCGGCGAGCCGTGTGCCATTGGTTGACTGGAGGTCTACCATCACAAGCTTATTGTCAGAGACGCGCATTTCAGCATGGCGCTTGGAAACCATCGGGTCAGCAATCACGAGATCATTCCCCGCCGTACGTGAGCGACCAATACGCAGACCCGTGGATCCTACGGAATACTCATTTGACTGACCATCTGGGGTCGTAACGCGCACCGCAGCAACTGCTTGAGGAACCGCAGGCACCGTGCGCATTTCCTCATCCAAATCAGGATAGGGGTAGGCTCGGCGTGCATTTGGATGTGGGACAACGCGTTCCGATGTTGCTTGTATCGCTGGCGTGTTCGGTGTCCGCAGCTCAGGAACCTGGACCTCGGGCAGAAACACCATGGACTCGATGGCTGTAGATGAATCAGATGTCAGACTATGGTCAACGACGACGGGAGCAGCCTGCTCGGCATCGACCACACTCACATCGACATCCGCACCAGCCGTTGGGACTATGGTCGCCTGACCAACCGTCTTACGGTCATCGGTTTCCTGCAAGACTGATTCAGCATCCGTGAGATTAGCCTCAAAACGGACATGGATTTCAATCGGTTCATCGCCGGGGATGGCATAAGAAATTTCTTCTACAACAACGTGCAAAGGCCCACGTGTACGGTAGTTGCGCTGCTTCATCCAGGTCGCGATCGACTCTGCGATGTCGTTGGCATCCATAAACTCACGGACATGCTCGCTGTCAGCCGCACTGTGTACAGCGACGCGCAACGTTATTGCGTTGGCAACATACCAACGTCCATCGACGCCTTGCCGCTTACGACGCTCAAGTGCCTGACATACCTGTCTGACAAACAACTGAGGGCGAAGTCGACCTGGCGAGCGGTTAACCCACTGCTGGAAGAGATCACGAACGGGCATGCGCTAGTATATATCCTTTCCCAGTTCGTGTGTCACCCAGCATTCCCCCTCACAGACCATGGCCCGCGCAATAAAAGGTATACTCGACGCGGCTACAAAGTACAAAGTATTGTGCACACCATGCCGAAAACACCTTCGCAAAACTACTTGCAAATGGGAGTATATCTCAGTGATTTCTATGCAACGCCGAACAGTCTTACTGGTTTTTCCAGCTGTTGCCTTCAGTCTCCTCACAGCGTGCTCAAAGCCTGAAAATGGTGGCAATGCCGGTGGGAATGCCACAGCAACGCCTACAAAGCTTGTTTTTGGCTTTGTCCCCTCCGTTGAAGCGGACAAAATCGCGGAGAACGCTCAGCCGATGGCAGACTTTCTGTCGAAGGAGCTCGGGATTCCTGTGGAAACATCCACAACTCCGGAGTACGCCGGCCTGATCGAAGCGATGGCATCCAAGCAAGTTGATATCGGATCCCTCCCACCCCTCGCCTATGTCATCGCCAAAGACCGTAACGCAGCTGAAATCATGCTCAAGACCAGCCGCCGTGGCAGCCTGACCTATCACGCGATGTTCACCGTTCGCGCTGACAGCGGAATCAAAACCCTCGCGGATACGAAGGGCAAGCGCATCGCCTTCGTTGACCCAAGCTCAGCATCCGGCTATCTTTTCCCGGCAAGCTACCTCAAAGGTAAGCAGATGGACCCTGAAAAGTGGTTCTCCCAAACGATGTTCGCCGGTGGACACGACTCGGCTATCCGCGCCGTCTACAACGGTGATGTCGATGTGGCTGCAAGCTACGATGATGCCCGCAATAAGCTGGAAAAGCAGTCTGCTTATAAGGATGTCAAAACCAAGGTTGTCAAAATCGACCAAACAAGTGAGATTCCAAACGACACGATTTCTGTCCGTACAGGCCTCTCCCCTGAGCTGATCGCCAAAATCAAAGCTGCCTTCCTTAAGTACAAGGCCACTCCTGAAGGCAAGAAGACACTTGATGATGTATACGAAGTGGATGACCTGGTTGAAGCAACCGATGCGGACTTTGATCCGGTACGTGAAGTTGCAACCAGCATGAATGTCCAGCTTGAAAACTTCAAGAAATCCACCACGCCCAAGGCCCCGGCGGCGGCTCCCAAGAAGTAAGATACAGACGCAATGTCAGATGTTTCCACAGGGGTAGCCGCAAAAGCCGCTACCCTTGTCTCGTTTGAAAACACATCCGTTACGTACCCCAATGGCTTTACCGCCCTTACGGATGTCAACCTCGAATTCCACGAAGGCGAGTTCATCGTCGTCGTCGGACTCTCCGGCGCGGGGAAATCCACCCTCATCCGGACCATCAACCGGCTGGTCGCTCCCACTGGTGGCGATGTCAACGTGCTCGGAACGCCCATCAGAAACATTTCTGATGCCAACCTCCGCAAGACGCGAAGACGCATCGGGATGATCTTCCAAAACTACAACCTCGTACGCCGCTCAAGCGTGCTGGCAAATGTCCTTACAGGGCGCCTCGGAGACCTGCCCACCTGGCGGGCACTCCTAGGCCTCTACACAAAGTCCGATAACGACCTGGCCATCAAGTGTCTAACCCGCGTCGGCATCATCGACAAAGCCTACAACCGCGCCGACCAGCTCTCGGGCGGGCAACAGCAACGTGTCGCCATCGCCCGTGCACTCGCCCAACAACCACGCATCCTGCTCGCGGATGAACCTGTCGCAAGCCTTGACCCACCGACGGCCCATCAGGTGATGCGGGATCTCAAAGCCCTCTCACGCGAGGAAGGCCTCCTCACCATCGTCAACCTCCACTTCGTCGACATGGCGATGGAATACGCAGACCGCGTTATCGGACTCCACGCTGGCACCGTCGTCTACGATGGCCCTGGCGCGGACATGACTGAAGCTGACTTCGAACGCATCTACCAGCGGAAAATACGCCCGGATGACATGCGCGGAGCCGCCGACCACTGATGTCAACGCATCCGGCACTCCCGAAGCGGCCCTTTCCCTGGATGTCAGTTGTCGGCACCGCCATCACGGCCGTTATCCTGATCTGGAGTATCCAAGGCACCAAATTCAACCTCTGGGTCCTCTATGATGGGATGCCCAATGTGCTGCGCTTCTTCAAAGGGATGCTTCCCCCGTGGCCGATGGACTTTGTTACGGGCCAGCTCATTCCCCCGATGGTCGAAACGATTCGAATCGCCCTCGCGGCCAGCATGCTCGGCGCAGCTCTCGCACTCCCCGTCGCCTTTATGGCCAGCAGCACCGTCGCGCCAAACAAATGGGTCTACCAAATCACGCGTAACCTGCTAAACCTCATCCGGACCATCCCCGACCTCGTCCTCGCGGCACTCCTTGCGAGCGCCTTCGGCATCGGAGCGTTCCCCGGCTTCCTCGCACTGCTCGTGTTCTCGTTTGGCGTTGTCGCAAAACTCCTCGCAGACACCGTTGAGACGATTGACCGCGGACCAATGGATGCCATCGCAACCACAGGCGCCACCCGTATCCTCCAAGCGCGACATGGAGTCTTCCCACAAATCGCCCCGGAGTTCATCGCCTACACGCTCTATGCCTTTGAGATCAATGTCCGCGCTGCGACCGTTCTCGGACTTGTCGGAGCCGGCGGCGTCGGCGTGCTGCTCAAAACGCAAATCGCCTTCCTCAACTACACCAATGTCGGCATCATCACGGCAGTAACGTTTGCCGTCGTGATGCTTATCGACACCCTGTCTAGCACCATCCGGAGGCGGCTCGTATGACGCAAAAGCTGCGCTCAACACTGACACTCCTCGTTGTCACACCGCTGCTCTTGTGGTCGATGGCCGGTATGGATGTTACACCAGCGCGAATTGTCACTGGTTTCCCCAGAGCGGCCACGATGCTTACAGACATGTTCGCACACCCCGATTGGGAATACTGGCCCATCGTCCAGCAACGTCTGATCGAAAGCCTGCAAATCGCAGCCCTCGGAACCTTCCTCGCCGGCATCCTGGCAATCCCGTTCGGCGTCCTCGCAGCACGCAACCTCGTCCGGTCTCCAGCACCATCCGGTATCGGGAAAGTTCTGCTCAATGCCATCCGGACCTTCCCCGAAATCCTCCTCGCCTACGCGTTCATCAAGGGACTTGGCCTCGGGGCGTTTGCAGGCGTGATGGCCGTCGCCATCCACTCCATCGGGATGCTTGGAAAGCTCTACGCAGAGCGCATTGAAAATGTGGACAAAGGCGCCATCGAAGCGCTCACCACAACAGGCGCATCACCCGCGGCCATCTTCAGACACTGCATCCTGCCGGAGGTTCTTCCGGACTTCGTCTCGTTCGTACTCTACCGTTTCGACCTGAATGTGCGGTCGGCATCGGTGATCGGCATCGTCGGCGCAGGCGGCATCGGCTTTATTCTGGGGCTGCAATACCAGGCGGCAAACTATCCACGCCTCGGCCTGATTGTCATCGCCACCATTGCCACCGTTGTTGTCGTTGACAGCATCAGCGCAAAGATACGCCAGCGCCTCGCCTAGACCAGCTGCTTGGTAATCGTCACCACGTTGCGACCATTCTCAAACGCATAGGTAAAACCGGTGGACATTTGGCGGAGCATATGGATGCCAAGCCCCCCGATTGGCCGGTCTTCAAGCGGTATCGAGAGGTCTGGCGCAGCCTGTGCGAGCGGGTCAAACGGCGCTGCGTCATCTGACAAAATGATACGCAGCTCTCCGCCGACAATCGAAATCACAACATCGATGCCCTTATCGGTCGTATCCATCCCCGCATAGCCATACTTAATGCAGTTGGTGACCAGCTCCTCAACCGTCAGGTTAGCCATGTAAATGCCAGCAAATGGCACATCCGCGCCCGCAAGCCACTCCTCAACCTCACCATTGACGCGGCTAATCTCGCTGTTCTGCGGGAGTAAGTGCCATTCCCGTGGCGCAAGCTCTAACATAAATGCACCCTCACCAGCGAGAAGTCATCCTCAAGCGGGCCATCCCCATGGAACGTGCGGATCCATTCCGTAATATCAGTCAGCAGCGTTGGACTTGCCACACGCGGACGGATGAACTCCGTTAGGCCATCAAGTCCAAGCATCCCGCCTTCCGGAAGCTCGATCTCATAGGTGCCATCACACAAAATAAGCAGCCGCGCATCCGCAGGTACATCGACTGTATTCGCCCCGTAGGGAACATCCTCAAGCGCACCAATCGGCAAGCCGCCACGATGCAGCTCCTGCAAAACTGGTTCGCCACCATCAATGTCGCCTGTGTACAACAACGATGGCGGATGCCCACCACCACTAAAGGTCAGCTTGCGTGTACTCTTCTGAAACACGCCGTACCACAGCGTGAAGTACATATTGTTTTGGCGTTCCATGAGGAACATATTGTTCAGACGGGTCAGCACCTGCGCCGGGTCACGGAAGTCGGTCTGGGCGATTGATCCATTCCGCATCACGTTGATGGCGGCAACCGACAACAAACTCGCGCCCACTCCGTGCCCGCAGACATCGAGGAGGTACATCGCAAAATGGTCATCATCAATCCAGTGATAACCAAACGCATCCCCGCCGAGCTCTGTGGATGGCGTATAGACCCAGTCAATCGGATACGGCTTGGTCTCGGGTTCCGGGAGAATGGAGCGGACGTAGGTTGTCGCATCATCTAGCTCGCGCTTGAGACGCTTTTGCGTCGTCTCAATCGTCGCCAAATACTCCTGTTCTTGATCGCGCAGGGCTTTCTTTTCGAGGCAGGCCCCGATACGAGCACGGAGCAATGTAGGGTTGAACGGCTTCGAAAGGTAGTCTTCAGCACCCGCCTCGATACATCGCACAACGCTCTCAAGCTCATCCAATGCCGAAATCATGACCACCGGAATGTGCCGGAGGTTGTCACTGGCTTTCATCCGCTTGAGGACTTCATAGCCATCCAGCTCAGGCATCATGATGTCAAGCAGCACCAAGTCAAACGGTTTTGCTTCCAGCTGGGCAAGGGCATCGATGCCATTGACAGCAACTTCAACGGTCAGGCCATGGCGAAGCAAGCGCCGCGACAGCATGTCACGGTTGCTCTCGTTGTCATCCACTGCAAGCACATGTCCGCAGAGCTGTGTCAGGTGGACTTCCGCAGCATCATCGGCATCCGGGATCGCAAAGCCAATCGGCTGACGAGCCTCACCCGCCGCGCCTGAATGCACTTCATCATCGGCGATCACCGCATCCAATGCGCCTAAGACATGCGTCCCAAGGTGCGTTTGGATCAGGCCATCGAGGTTACGTGCTGCCTTCTGGATTTTCTGAAGGTCCGGTACCAGCGCATCCTGGCCAGCATCGACTGCATCCTCTTCGAGCATTTCGGAATATCCGATGATCTGGTTAAGCGGCGTCCGGAGCTCGTGCCGGATATGCGAAAGGGCTTCCGCTTCGAAGATGGCGTGGCTACTTGGAGCTGGCTGGTTTTGGCTCATGCGGGGAACTTGTCCCCGAGCTGGCTCTGCATTTTTTCGAGCAGTCGTGGGAGCTCGATGGGCTTGGTGTCATAGTCATCACAGCCTGCCGCAAGACACTTTTCGCGGTCACCGGCCATCGCGTGCGCCGTGAGTCCGATCACCGGAATACCCGCCGTATCAGGATTGGCCTTCAATGTCCGCGTGGCTTCCCAGCCATCCATGATGGGAAGGCTCATATCCATTAACACAAGGTCAGGGATATCAGCCGTGGCCATCGCTACGCCTTCAGCGCCATCCACCGCGATGCGGATGGTAAAGCCTCGGCGCTCCAACCGCCGGGAGAGCATGTCACGGTTCATTTCGTTGTCTTCGACGATCAATACAGTAGCCATAGTGCCGCTATCCTATCCCAGCATTCACAGGTGTACACATCAGCTGCTGGTCCGCTTTGAGTTGATGAATGTGAGCTGCGACCGCAGATTTTCCAAAACTTCGCTCGGTGGTACCGCGCCTTTTTCCAGAATCGCGGCGCTCGACTGGCTGAGGAGCATCCGTTCATCGATGGTCAAATCCTTGGCAGTCAGAATCACAACCGGGATGCTCGCCCAGAGCGGATTCTTGCGAATCGCATCGAGGACGCCAAAACCATCGAGGCGGGGCATCATCAAGTCGAGGAGAACCAGGTCAGGAACCCGTGTCGCCCCCGCAAGAAGCTCGATCGCATTGACTCCATCGGTTGCCGTGAGGACCTTCCAACCTTCACGCTCAAGCGTCCGCTGGAGTAGCTCACGAGTATCGCGGTCATCTTCGACGATCAGGATTTCCGTCTCGCTGGATGCAGGCAGGTTGATACGCTCAAGGGCCTTGAGCAGCTGATTGCGGTCCAGCGGCTTGCTCAGAAAGTCGAAGGCACCAAGGGCAAACCCAAGCTCCTGCGTATCGCCCATCGTGAGCATAATCACAGGAATATCAGATATTTCCGGGTCGCTTTTGATCGCCGAAAGCACGCTCCAGCCATCCATACCAGGCATCATGATGTCCGATGTCACCGCCATCGGCTTGTACTGGCGAACCAGAGCAACGCCACTGGCGCCATCCGCGGCTGTGTGAACCGTAAAGCCCTCCCGGTTCAGGAAGCGCTCCATCAGGTGGCGAACGTTCGCATCATCATCGATGACCACGATCACGCCCCGTGATGAGCCTGTATCGGCAGATTGTGTCGCAGCGGTGGCAGGCTTTGTCTGTGGGGTTGGCGTTTCCGAATGGTGTTCCGTAGCGGTTGTGTCGACGGATTGCAGTGGCAGGATGACGGTAAAGGTCGAGCCGGTTCCAGGTATGCTGGCGACGGTGATGTCTCCTCCGAGAATTTGGCAGAAGCGACGGCTGATGGCGAGTCCGAGTCCGGTGCCACCATATTTCCGCGTTGTGGATGCATCCGCTTGGCTGAACGCTTGAAACAGCTTTCCGCATTGTTCGGGTGTCATCCCGATACCGGTGTCCTGAACGGCAAAGGTTACGTTGCTGGACAAACCACTCTGATCGAGCTGTGTGCTAAGCGTGATCGTGCCATTTTCCGTGAACTTGGAAGCATTACTCAGCAGGTTGAAAAGCGTCTGACGGACTTTTGTGAGGTCACTTGTCATCGGGCCGAGGTCGGGCTGAATGTTCAGAATGAGCTGATTATTGTTCTTCGCAAGTAGCGGCTTGACGGTTGCTGCAACATCCTCGACAAGTGATTTGACATCAAATGCCTCGAGGTAAACCGTCATCTTGCCCGACTCGATTTTCGAGAGATCAAGAATGTCATTGATGAGCGAGAGGAGATGCTTACCAGCGCTTTGGATTTTGTTGAGGTCTGGGATGAACTCTTCGACACCGGCATCCTCGGCTTCTTCGGCGAGCATTTCGCTGTATCCGATGATGGCGTTCATCGGTGTCCGGAGCTCATGGCTCATGTTGGCAAGGAATGCGCTCTTGGTCCGGTTAGCGGCTTCGGCATCATCGCGTGCAGTAACCGCTTCGATGCGTGCGGTTTCGGCGGCGAGCTGTGCTTCATGTGCGTGCGCGGATGCCTTACGTGCGGCATCCTCGTGGAGTTTCGCGGTGAGGAGCGCATTTGAGAGCCGCCCGGCGAAGATATAGCTTGCTGCGAGGACGAGGAGGACGACGGCGCCGATAAGGCCGAGGACTCCCCAAACGAGGGCCAGCGTTCGGGATGTCAGGTCAGGTTCATAGGTAGTCGCGACAATATCAAAGCCCCAAGGAGCAAACGTGCTTCTATGAACCTCGTGTCCAGCAACATTGATGGCAACCTTTGGGCCAAGCCCGGCGCTTTTAGCCGCAGCGCTCTCTACGGTTTTAACTGGGACATGCTGGCTGGCAAACAGCACAGTGTCCTTACGGTCGAGGAGTGCGACAAAGCCATTGTCGAGGATGCGGATGCTGCCGATGCCTTCTCCGACGCCTGCGAGCGTCTCGATTTTGTAGCCAGTGTAATAGACGCCAATGACCTGTTTGTCAGGCGAGCGGATTGGTGCATAGCTCGTGAAGTAGGGAACACCCAAAATGTCGACCACGCCGGTGAACGCTTCACCCCGGGAGATTGCGGCGTAGGCTGGCCCTTTTGGGTCAAGCACCGTTCCGATGGCTCGGCTGCCATCCGCCTTGATGACATTGGTCGCAACACGGACATAGTCATCCCCGGAGCGGACGAAGAGGGTTGCGGTTCCTCCCATCCGGGACTTGATGCCATCCACCACAACATAATCAGCGACCGCGCTGCGAGTGCCAAAGGTGAGGTTTGGAACGGTTTTTTCGGAGATGACGGCATTCCCACGGATCGATGCCGCGCCGTAGCGTGTTGCTTCCGCCTCAAGAACTTTTCGACTGGCAGTGGTTAGCTGGCGGTAAATGGCATCCGCAGTCGTCAGCTGCTCGACAACAGACTCGACGGCAGCCTCTTCAGAACCGGCTGCGATCCGGACCATTTCGCCGCGAAGGCGTTGAAAACCGAGGATTCCCGCAAGGAGCAGGAGGGTGCTGACAGCAAGAAACCATAATGCAACATTACGGCGTACAGAGGTGACTGCCAGCACCTCCTGGTTTTTAGACATACATCCTCTGTAAAAGCTCTGCGACACGAACATCCACTTGCTCACGCCGGCGGACTTCCTCAAAGCGGTGAAGGAGATCTTCTGACCGCACTCCCTGCCGGGTTGCCCCCTTGTAATCGTGGATGATCTGGCCCTTGTGCATCATGATGATGCGATTTCCAAGGTGCACTGCCTGCTGCATCGAGTGCGTGACCATTAGCGTTGTGAGCCGGTCCCGCTCGATGATTTCCTTTGTGAGCCGGATGACCTGATCTGCGCTCTTTGGGTCAAGCGCCGCTGTGTGTTCATCCAGCAGCAGAAGATCGGGCTTTAGCCAGCTCGCCATCAGGAGGGTGAGAGCCTGCCGCTGCCCACCGGACAGACTGCCGATGGCATTTCCCAGGCGGTCTTCAAGTCCCATGTTCAGGGTCCGGATACGGTCCCTCAGCTCGCTCTGGAGCTGCTTATCGAGCGCCCAATTGAACCCGCGTGGCTTTCCGCGCTTTGCTGCAAGCGAAAGGTTCTCAGCGATAGTCATCGTTGGAGCTGTTCCGCTAAATGGATTCTGGAAGACGCGTCCGATCAGGGATGCCCGTTTATGCTCCGGCCATTTGGTGATGTCATGCCCGCTAAGGCTGATTTTCCCACTGTCCGTAATGAACGAGCCAGCAACGGCATTCAACAACGTGGATTTACCTGAGCCATTGGTTCCGATGATGATGAGAAAGTCGCCATCGTTGAGCGTGACAGACACATTTTGCAGTGCGAAGACTTCATTGACGCTGCCAGGGTGGAAGGTTTTGGAGATGTTCGTGATTTCGAGCATGTCAGACAGTCCTTCCCGATGGTTGATTGCCACGCTTGTTCATAAAGCTACGCCCGATGGTTGGGCCAACGAGAGCCGCAAAGACAAAGAGCGCCGTGATGAGCTTGAGGTCGTTTGGATTCAAGCCCCAGCGGAGCGCGATGGCAACCAGGAGGCGGAATAGAACGCTCCCGATCACGGTGCCGGTAACTACAAGCCCCTGCTTGTTGGAGCCAACAAGCGCTTCTCCAATGATCACCGATGCCAGTCCCCAGACCATCATCCCGATACCCATTTGGACATCCGCAAAGCCTTGGTATTGCGCAAGCAAGGCTCCTGCAAGTGCGATCAGTCCATTGGAAATCGCAAGGCCGAGGATCATCATGATGTCGACATCGACGCCCAAGGCACGAATCATCTGCGGATTGTCACCCGTTGCCCGTATAGCCGTTCCAAGGTTTGTCTGGAAGAACATCAGGAGGATCAAAGCCGCCGCGGCGACGACCGCGAACATCGAGATCAACATCCCGGCATCACGAATACTGACTTCCCAGCCAAACCAGTTGAGGTCGGTGGTCTGTCCAAAAATCCGAGCGCCGATTTTCTCCGCCACAGTGCTGGTCGACTTGGCATCCACGAGGGGGATGTTACTCTTCCCCATCACGTGGAGGTTTACCGAGTACAGAGCGGTCATCACCAGAATTCCGGCAAGGAGCTCATTGATTTTGCACTTTGTATGGAGGATGCCCGTGACGGCTCCTGCGACGGCTCCTGCGGCGAATGCGGCGAGCAAGGAAATGCCCGGATCCATACCCTGTACGAGCAGCACGGCGGATACGGCGGCGCCAAAGGTGACTGAGCCTTCCGCTGTGATGTCGGGAAACTTAAAGACG
>Ga0255107_1000180_pt1 | contig 17702 bp, 17 predicted proteins | sample Law_Cont_RepC_8h_FD_188457 | JGI IMG/M metagenome (GOLD analysis project Ga0255107, IMG submission 188457) | Freshwater microbial communities from St. Lawrence River, New York, United States - Law_Cont_RepC_8h | ecosystem: Environmental > Aquatic > Freshwater > River | place: USA: New York... | reverse complement strand
TGGTTTTGTTTTTTGAGCTGATTCTAAAGATCTGGAGCGGGATGAAGACAGCATCGCTCTCGTTGTGAACACACCCGTTCACCGCGTTCGCGAGATCAAGGTTTCCTAAACGCCCAGCTTGGTTTGGTTTAGTGTCGAAGCCGCCTCCCGGAAAACTGAGAGGTGGTTTTGTTTTTTTGACCTCATCCAACGTTTGTCAAATTGTCTTGGCTTGATGCTAAGTTTATGTCAGCGGCAATGGCCGCAGGCCACTACAAATGTCCCTAATGACATCAACGAGCAGACTGTGCTCTGCACCCAAAACGCGCGCTGCGATGTCATCAACAGAGTCTTCCGGAAGCACATGTACGCGTCGCTGCGCGACCACCGCACCGTGGTCATATTCATTATCAACCACGTGAACCGTACAGCCCGTCTCCGAAACACCAGCATCCCGAACTGCTTCATGGACCTTACGCCCATACATCCCGTGACCGCCAAATGCAGGCAACAAGCTTGGGTGAATATTGATGATCCTGCCCGCGTAGGAAGTGGTAAGCACATCCGGGAGGCGGCGCATATACCCAGCCAGCACAACAAGATCGACATCCCGCTTTGCGATAGCCCGTAGCAAGACGTCACCATATTCATCATCCGTGCGGTTCGCAGTTCCAACAACCACCGTCTCGATACCTGCGAGCGCAGCCGCCTCCAAAGCGGGTGCACCCTTGAACGACCCAATCACGACCGCGACCTGCCCGCTTAAAGAACCAGCCCCGATTGCATTCAAGATTGCCATCAGATTCGAGCCGCGCCCCTTGGCTCCGACCAGCACACCTATGCGTAACATTTAGAGTGCACCTGCAGTTGCCTCATCGGTCGTAATAACCTTGCGGATCTCAGGCTCCATAGCCGCCATAAATGCACGCTGCGCATCCAGTGCCCGCTGATCCGTCTCAACACGTGGGCTTGAAAGGCGTAGGAATGTCCAGCCATTTTTGTTTGGGAAAATGCGCTCAAGTGCCATCCACAGCTGCTGGCGTATAAAGTCATGCTCGGTGCGATTTGCGCTCGCAAAGAAGTAAGTGACGGTTGTCATCGGGACACCCGTCTGGCCATCCGGGCGCAGAACCGCACGCCCATCAAACAGCCAGTACACCGCCGGGACATCCTTGCCAGCCCACGGCAACGCCGCAACCCGGTTTGTAACGCCAATGTAACCACCCGCCGGGAAACATTGATCAGGCCGGTGGGCAAACTCACGCCGGCCGTAGCGACGATAAACAACCATGAGGTCGACAACATCACCCTTGGAATTCACATAGCGACGGTTGATGTAAGAATCCGCCTGAATCTGCTTCATCGTCTCCGGGTCTGACTCGATATCACCAAGCGACTTCCACCCCAAATGTTCCTTTGGAATGCTAGCGACATCCGCACTCGCCGCAGCAATCGGTGGCCGTGCCCCGATGTACAGCGCCAGGCCGCTTGATGTGCAGCTGGCGATTGCAAGGATGATCGCTATGCCGGCGATTCGCTTGCTGATCTCCGGTGAGAAAATCGCCGCTGGACCGAATGAAAATGCACCGGATGCTTTCCGTGCTTTCCACCAAGCATTCCCACCCGTCCAACGCTCCATCAGCTGCCCGATACCAATCAGAATCAGGAAGACAAACAGAAACAACACATAAGGGCTGTAGTCGTGGAACAGGGTTAAGCCAAACTTCTTGTCGATAAATGCGCAAACAAGGATGATTAACGTCATCCGGCAAATGTTAGCCGCAAGCGTGATCGGAAGCGCGAGGAAGAACAAAACCCACTTCCACGGTGTTCGCAAGCGTGAGACATACGCGGTGATTGCATGCAGCGCTTTGATTGCCATTAACGAATGCAAGCCTGAGCACGGGTCTGCAACAATGATACGGATGTACTCAGTGCCGCGTGGCTGCATGAACTCGAGGTTCATCCCGGCACCATAAATCTCAACACCCAGCTTGCCCGCGATCAGCTTTGAGCCATCTGTGGCGAGCTTCCGCAGCGGGAAGGAAACCACTTGTGTAAGTCCGCCGGGGACTGGGACCATAAATAGCAGATAGGCGATGGGAAAGGACAAGGCTTTGAGCCACTTCCAGCCGGCGATCCAGAGCACTGCTCCTGCGACGTAAATCGGGATGGAAATCGGGGATGGTCCATTGAGATCGAGGACCTTTTCCGTAAGGTGGAGCATAATCGCAAGCGCGACCAGGAATGCACCGCGGGGGTCAGGGAGAATCGGCAGGGATGCGAGCTCATTTCGTTTGTACCAAACCGTAACGGCGGCAATCGGTATCACCAGCCATCCGTGGGTGACCGACTCATCGGTGAGCCAACGAGGTATCAGGAACGAAACGAAAACCGGAACGTAGAGGACTAAAAATGCAGCTGCGATAACGAAGAGAACCCACTTAGGCAACGCACTTGCATTCTTTGGCATGCCCTATGTTACATCCCGTACAGGTGGGTTGCAGGAGGTTATCGCGTTGCGATAGCTGGTGGCGAGAGCACGATGACCGTACCGCTATCCTTGCGAAACTCAACGGTGTCTGCCTGATAGGTCTTCAGGATTGGGTCAAGCTCAGGTGGAATCCGCACCTGAAAGCTACTTCTGAGCAATCGTGCATCCTCGGTCGACATCCCATCCATAGCGCGCCAAACATGGTCCACACCTGCGTAGAGCTGATACCAGGGATCATCCTTCCCCCGTTCGAGGGTCGATGCCGTGAGGACGATTGGTGCATCCGCGAGCGGAACCATCGCACTAAGCAAGTCCCAATCGGCTCTCGATGCTGGAAGCCCGATGACATGTCCACCATTGATATGTGACAGCGTGGCAGGGTCGCTACTAATCGCTAGGCGCGGTACTCCGGTTGGCGGAAGCACAGTAGGAGCCAGCTTCAACGATTCCCGGATACCTGCGATGGGAAGCATCGTCTGCGATGCGGCAGTCCGTACGATCAGTGCAAAGGTTAGAATGCCAGCAAGTGAGCCAGCGACGGCGAGCATGTGAGGCGCCGCCCAGGCACGGCGCAGCAAAACAGTGCTCCAGAGGCCCATCCCAAACAATGCAACCACCGGGACCTGTGCCGTCAGTAACTGCGTCAACTCATCCGGGCGGAGAACCAATGCACCAGCTGCCATCGTCACCAAAAACATCAAACACACAACATTGCGCGCACCAGCAACTTCAAAATGCTCAAACCGCACAAACATCGCGACAACAGCAAATGCCCCGATAATCCCCAGCGCAATCACCGCTGCTACATCAACCTGAACAACAAGGCCCTGAAGCTGCGTGAGCACACCGGGTAATGAGAATGTTCCAGCAAGCTTGGATGTCAGACTTCCGTGGCCGGCGATACCAAGGGCGACCATCGGGGAGGCAGTTCCGCGGGTAAGTCCAGTGATGACAGCATCCCGGTACCACCAGACATTTGTCACCGTATCGTGCCATGCAAAGTAAGTGACAATCCCAGCGATACCGGATGTCAAAACGGCCCAGCGCCACAGCTCAGGACGGTGGCCTATCAACGCACTTAGGCCAATCATCAGAGAAATGAACCACCCAAATTCAATCGTCCACGGGAGGAGGATCACCGATGCAACAAAGCCTGCCCAGCAGAGCACATATTGGCTACGATTTGTATGTGCGAATGCGCTTGGAAGCAGCCGGAAGCGCGCGATGAGAGCAAGTTCAATCGCCGCAAGCAGCCCAGGTGGATAGTCATTCACAGGTTGAAGGATTTGGAGAGCAACAAGGGTTGCACCGACCGCCCATCCTGCGGATGCCGCAAGCTGGAGCTCACGTGCAATCGTATTGATGATCCATCCCAAAAGCACAAAGCTGATAAAGGTCGCAAGTCCGGCCGCAACGGTTACTGGACGGTTCGAAACGACTTGGATTGCACGGTGGATGAGTCCCGTAACCGCCAGCGGCAACAACGGCTGCGTACGGTTTATAAAACGGTCATCACTGCGCGCCGATGCAAGCGACATCGGATATGCGAACGGAGCCCGCAGTACATCTGTGCCACCAGAGGCTTGCACAATCACGTTGCGTTCCAGCGCACCGTGGGACTGCGGCTCAAGCCCGCTAAAGCGAACCACATTGAAGAGCGATACTACGACCGCACAGATACAAAAAATCCACCCGGTCAGCATCGTCAATTTAGCGCGGTGCAGCATCACTTGGCTCCCCGCCCACCGATTACAGCCCCTACCGTCATCATCAGAATGCGTAAATCAAATACAAAGGATGCCTGCTGGATGTACTCCGTGTCGTAAACACGCCGGTTTCCAGGATTACCATCCCCGCGGGCATTGACCTGCCACCACCCTGTCAAGCCTGGCCGAGCCATCAGCACCGCCGGAAGGTCATCACCGTACACACCAGACTCATCCGCCGTCATCATCCGGGGGCCAATCAGACTCATCTGTCCCGTCACGACATTGAACAGCTGCGGAAGCTCATCGATGGACCAGCGACGCAAAATACGACCCAACGGCGTAATCCGGGGGTCTTGATCGACCTTACCGTTTTCGCGTAGTCGTGCGGAAAATTCATCCTCGGTATGGGATGTAGCTGATGCAGAGAGTTTCATGGTGCGGAGCTTGTACGCCTTAAATGTCGGCAGTATCGATGCATCACGATAGGGATGACATTGCGCCAAGACAGTCCGTCTATAGATGACAGGAAAGCCATCAATGATTGCCAACAGAATGAAACAGATCACAATAAGTGGCATTAAGATCACAAGACACAGCATGCCGCCCAGTAGATCCAAGGCGCGCTTGAGAGGACTCGTAAGGTATTTTGTGCCCACAGGCATCAAGGATGCAAGACCTGTTCCAAACGCATCGCAATCTTTGCGTAGCTTGGCTGCCAGCCCATGGTCGATGCAACCACATCGCGGCCTAAGGTTCCCTGACGCTGAGCCATCTGAGGATCCATCATCAGTTTTGTGATGATGTCAACCATCTCAGATCCCTTTGCTGCCGGGAAAACTCCGGGCAGGCCCCCTGAGATTGTGCCTGCGGCAGCGATATCGGTGCAGACGACAGGAACTCCACAGGCGATGGACTCAAGGATTTTGTTTTGCATCCCAGCCGCCAGCATCGCGGGACAAACGCTTAGCAGACTCTTGTGTAAATAGGGGCGAACATCCGGTACCGGGCCTACCAAAACAACATTTCCGTCTTTCACACCATCCGCTGCGGCATCGGCGATGGGCGAACCTGGCTGACACCCAGGGCCCACAATCGTGCAGACAGCTTCCGGGAATTTGAGACATAGCTGCGGCCAGACATCCCGCAAAAACTGGACACATCCATGGGCGTTCGGCAGATAATTCCAGCGGCCAACCATGCAAATATGAAATGGTCGTTTGTCAGAATCTACATCCGCAGCTGGCTGAAAATAGTCACAGTCAACGCCATTTGGAATCGCGATCACATTTGGGCCAAGCAACGCCGCTTCGCGCTCGTTTACGGCAATGGTTGCCGAAAACTTTGCAGCGAGCGATGCTTCCTCACGGCCAGTCCGCTTCGCTTCGCAATTAAACATCCATGCTTTGAGTGGGTTTTGAACCAGCCCGGCTCTCCCCGCAAACAATGGGCCCAAGGCATCCACAGCATCCCAGACAACGGGGCAGCGCACCGCTTGCGGCAACATCCCGGCGCCGCGCAAGTGCTCGACCCAAAGCACATCCGCTCCAGCGCTCAACTCGACTATGACTTTTTTTGCTTCTGCTGAGCCGCACCAGGCTTGGCTTACAGACATCCCACCGAGCCAACGGCTCAGCGTCGATGAGACTCCAGCAAAGGGTACTTTCCGCACATCAGTGCACAATGCTGCATCATCGCTCTGCGCAAAATCCACCCCAAAGCGCTCCGCGACATACACCACGCGGACATCGTGCCCCGCAGCCAACATCGCCTTGATGGAATGCAATGAACGCGGGCGGAGGAGGCATGGATTGTACGGAAAAACGGCACAAATGGTCACGAAGCGACTCCGGTCGACGTACCTCGCATGACCCCTTTGAGGACATTTGCAACTTCCATTTGTAGCACGCTCACTGTGTGGTGGGTATCGGCAAACGTGAATGCCTGTGCGGCCGCAGCCGCGTACGTTTCCGGAGTTGATACAAGGTGACGAACCGCTGCGCACCAGTCATCCGGGCGGGTGACGTATGTGTGAAAGCGTGCATCCTGTGGAATATCAACCGTTGCAACCGGCGTCCCCAGCGTTGGCTTCCCGGCTCCCCAGCTTTCGATCAGCTTTATCTTCACTCCACCGCCCCACCTGAGTGGTGCAATCCCGATGTGGATCTGCTCCCAAAATTCACGAAGATCCGGAACTGTTCCGAGGCCGATAACCCGCCCAGAAAACTCTGGGTGCTCCCGTGTGAATTCGTTGCAAAAAGTATCCGTTTCCCGACCTGCACACACGAGACGGACATTGGGAATGGCTTGAACGATTGATGGCCAGGTGGTCTTCAAAAAGTCCTGCATCCCATCACGGTTTGCAAGCCAACGCATACTCCCAACAAAGCCAAGGATTGGCTGTGCAGTCACGGTACCGGCTCCTAGCACACGCTTTACGGGTACTGCGGGCGGGAGAACGCTGACCCGCTTTGCCGTGCCCGGAGCGAGCTCACTTACACGTGCCGCATCCCCGGCTCCAATCACACACACATGGTCAGCGATTGAAAACACGCGCGTCTCAAAGCGCCGGACCCGCTCGATATCCGTTCGGGCAAAGACAGCAAAACCATCCCCAGCCTGCGACCGCTGCAGCAATAAATCCTGCTCAATATTGTGCGCATCCAGCACCGCGGGAACCCCCGGCAAGTTTGCGCTTCCCCACATTTGCAAATGGTCGACCCAGACAACATCGTATGGCTTTTGAGCATGTGCAGCTGCGACAGCGGTTCCGAGTGCGGCGGTGCGATCTCGCTCTACAAACCACGGCGTCAACAGATAGCGACTCCGCAGCCACGCGATGACATCCTGACCAGGCCCGCGCCCAATACGAAACGTTTTCAGCGTCCCGTTGAACCAAGCAGGCAGCGGTCCACGAAGGTTTTCCTCATCGGCATCCGAGCGGGCGATGGTGTAAAGGTCAACAGCTGCGCAGCGGCACAGTGCCTCAAGCGTTTGAATTGACTTCTGTTGCCCCCCGGATGTTGCAGGCCATGGTGGCAAATGTGCAAGAAAGGCGACTCTCATTGGGCCAGCTCATCGATGGAATCCAGCAAGCGGCGTGCCACGTCTGTGGATGTGAAGCGGCGCGCGCGCTGGTGACCGCGTTCGATCAGCTCAGCGGTAAACCATGGCTCGTTGATCACTTTCCGAATGGCCTCCACCAGCTGCAGCGGCCGGTCGGGATCGATCGCGATGGCAGCATCCCCAACCACTTCCCCCGTCGCGCCCGTGCGCGAACAGACAACGGGGGTCCCGCAGCTCATCGCTTCAAGGGGTGGCAACCCAAATCCCTCCGCACGGCTAGGGAAAACAAAGACGCCTGCTTCCGCATATGCATTTGCAAGGTCCTGTGTCGATGAGGCATCCACAAGGACAGGATCGGGCAACCGGTAAGCTTTTGCGACCGTGCGCCAATAAGCCCAGTTACTACGATGCGTCACGAGTGCGAGCTCAGGCTCAGGAGCTCGGGAATCGTGGTCACGGAGGAGCTCGGCCCACGCTTGCATCACGCAATCAAGATTTTTCCGCGGGTCGCGTTGTCCAAGGGCAAGGATACGATGTGGCTTGCGATCGACATTTACCGGCGGTGGGATGACTGGTGCGGACCCAATGATATCGATGCGCCCAATGAGGTTTGGAAACAGCGCTTCGATTTGCATCGCACTGTGGCGGGTCAGCGTGACAATACGCCTTGCCCGATGTGCCGTCCAGGTTTGCATCCGGGCAAAGTACGTGTCCAGCGCAACCTGCCGGGGCCGGCGCGCCTGCTTCCAAGGTGCGGGAACAAGAAGGAGGGTATCCAGCATGTGTGCGATGACGGGTGTACCTGCGATGAGCGGGATGTAGTTGGTGATGCCGATAACGACATCCGGGCGGATGCTCCGGACAGCCTGTGGGATACGGTTACAGTCTGCGACAATCCGATTCGAGCCGACATCGATGATGCTCATCTCCCGCAGCAGTGTTGCAGCGGCATGCTGACTTGGCTGTCGGTCGACGAGAACCGTGATGTCATGCGGATGGGCAATTTTCTGAAGACCATCGAGGACGGTGACGGTGTGCGATTTGTAGCCACCGTTCCCAGGGTGGGTCAGCGCACGGGCATCAAGGACGATGCGCACCGTTTGTTCCGATACCTTTCAGGAGCCATGCGACAAAGCGCGCAAGGGAGATGCACTGGGCCGGGATGGCCATAAGCGGGCCGTGGGCTGTGCGGAGGTCCCGAAGCCGTGCGCGTAAAAGGTGTTTACGAAGCCAGAGTGGCGACCGTGCGGATGACGAGCTCCCACCGTGATGCGTAACGACCGAATCCGAAATGAGAACCGTGTTCAGGCCTGCCTGTTGGGCACGCCAGCACAAATCGGTATCCTCTCCGTAAAACATAATGTCTGGATTGTAGCCGTTTAATGCATCCCATGTAGCCGACTTTAGTGCAATACACGCACCACCAACCCAGCTAACTTTGTGTGTGCCACGTTCAGGATTGTCAACTTCGCTCCTGTCGAGACATCCCGACCATTCACTGGCGATGCCTGGGAAGCGTGCCCAGCTGTGCTGAAGTGTGCCATCCGTGTTCAGGAGGCGCGGCGCAGCGATTCCGATTGTAGTGTTAGCGATGGCATTTACAAGACGCTCAACAGCCCCAGAGTGAAACTCTGTATCGGCATTACAGATGATGAGACTTGCCCCTGACGCCTGTTTCACACCTAAATGCGCGGCGGCGGCATAGCCAGTTGCTTTGTTTGCAGAGATGACAGTTACACCAGGATCTGTGGTTGCTTCGATGGTGCCATCCGTGGAGCCGGTGTCAACGAGAATTCGCTCAGAGTTTGGGATAGGGATGAGGGATTCCAGACAGCGTAATGTTAGCGCACGGGTGTTATGGCTGATGATCACAATGGAAACATTTGGATGTTGTTTCGTCACCCTAGTTGCTCCTGTTTGTTAGGGTCTGAAATGCCAATGCCCGCTCCAGCCGCCAGCCAAAACACAATCGTCGCGCCAAAGTGCGCTAGCCCGCCATTGTGATACGTAGGAAACACATAGTCGCCAAGAAAGCTTGCCAGTGCAATCGCGGTACATCCAGCCGCAATCCCTGTAACCGCTGGATCTATGCGTGAACGCAGCCACAAGCGGTGCAATATCGCAACCAACATCGCGAGCAGCGACACCAAACCCGCCCATCCCGTTTCAGACAGCGTCTGCGCAATCGTCCCGTGAGCACTCGAAAATTGTGTTGTATTCCAGACATCCCGGCGGCCGTAATACTGATTCACTGTCCGGTAGTTACCCGGACCAATGCCAAGTGGAAACTCCTCGGCATAGCGGAACGCTGCCAACAACATCCGCGTTCTGTCATTCTCAAACATCCCCGGAGCCCGATCACGAATCGTCTGGGTCCCCCATTGCATCTGACCACCGGCATAAAAGTTAGGCCTGTAAATGCGGTCAACAACGCTATCGGCACGCACCACCACAAAAATGCCCATGGCAGCAATCATCCACCAAAACAATGTCCGCTGCATCCGGTACAAAACCAACATCCCGCTCAGTGTCACCGCCACCAACCCGGAGACCCACTCGGCACCGACGATGCCGCTCACGACAATGCAGCTCAGGGCAAAGGCACCAGAGAGGATACGCATGATGGCCGAAAAGTCCGTGGATGCCGCAGCGTATACGGCAAGTCCGACCGCCACCGCGCGACCAAAAACAGAGAATGCAGGTGCATAGCCGGCAAGCGGCGAGAGGCTGACCAGCAGCGACAGAACTCCCCCCGCAAGCATCGCGTTTAAGAGCAGGTCACGCTTACCCGTACGTACGAGTGCGGCACCTATAGGGAGGGCCAACATCGCCATCAAGCGTAGTGCAAGCTCTGCGATGTTCACCAGTGGCTGCTGCTTATACGTCGAATACAGCACCACATTTGTGTCCGGGAAGAGGGCATTATGCCCAACAGACCAACAGGAGACAAGCATAAACACGGCCATCGGGATCCAAATCGAACCCGGAATAGCCAGTCCTTTTCGCAACCTCCATAGCGGCCCAATCATCCCGATGATGGAGAGCAACGCCAGCCCCTCACCGATGTAGAGTCCTTTTACATCACCACTGCCACCTTGCGTCAGCCCAGGCGTTCCGATGCCTATCCAGCCCATAGCAATGAGCAACACCGTCGGCCATTGCGGCCGAACCACGGAGATCCAAATGGCGGCCACGGCAAGGGATGCAATCCCAAGCCAGCTGATCGCACGGGTTCCAGCACTCGATGCGACCAGCCCGGTAACGCCAATCGCAAGGCCCATCACGACCGCAACAAGCACGGTAAACCACGATGTCCAAATTCTGTTAGCCAGGGGGTCACGACTGGTCCCGATCGGTGAGATAGCCATCAGGAATCGGCTCCAACGACGCGCCGTAACACATCGCTAAGCGCTGTAACAAGCGGACTATCAGCCGCAGATTGGATACAGCGTACTGATTCCGATGACAATGGACTTGGATCGGGGAATGTCACAAGCGGCACACCGTGGATGATGGCGCATCGGTTCTTAACGCGGGAGCCGTGCCCGGCACGCACCGGGTTTATCGCAACGCTTGCGGTGCTGTAACAGGTTGAAATGTCATCCACCCACCCCTGTTGGGAAACGCCCACTGGGAGGCCGGCGGGACACAGAGGAGCCCCACGACCGACAATTAGTAGTTGAACACCTGACATTTCCTTTTGGATTGTCGGCAGAACATCGGCAATAAACCAGAGAATGCCATCCCGGTTGGGCGCATAATCCAGGTTTCCCGCAAAGAGAAGTGTCATCGGAGCCGGATTACGAGCGAAATTGGATGCCCGTAAGGCCTCATTTTCGACGATACACACCTTGCTGACATCACCAAGAATGTGCCCTGCTGCAGCCTTCTCAGCCGCTGTTACGACGGTAATGGCCCGTGCATGGTGCATAGTGCTTCGCCAGAAAAGCTGTGAGCGGATACGTGTGGCGAGACGGGCATCCACAATACGGGATGGCTCCCACTGGTCAACCACAATCGAGAACGTTCTCATTGATTTCTGCGCTGCTGCAATCAAGGCGCCATCGGCTTCGAGTCCCAAAATGACATCCGGTTTGAATGTCGCTAGCGGCCCAGAAAGGTCTGGGATGAAAGGCTGCATTCGCTGGATGTCTCTCGGGCGAATGTCTATGCCTGGCTTTCGAGGTGCATCAGCAGTCGTAACAGCCGGCTCACCTCGCGGCCAACGGAATGTCAGAAATTGGGCAACTTCTTGTGGATGTTGGTTTAGCTCAGGGATGGCGTGATACGGATGTTGGAGTCCGTAGATGACAAACACATCATGGCTCGCAGCAAGCCCACTAATGATCAGGTCGGCGCGCTGGCGGCTCCCTGAATCAACGGGCCAAGGGTTCCACGGGCTGATGATGGCGATGCGCATGAGGATTCGACGTTACTTCCGGCTGCAATGTACAATCAGTCTATCGGTCTGCGTACAGCGTACGTATAGATGCGGAAAGGGAAATCTCACCATGAGCACAGCATTCAATCCACCACCTAAGCCAAAGAAAGCCCTCTCACCGTGGGCCTGGACAGCCATCGGATGCGGTGGGTTGTTAACCGTTGCCATCCTTGGGTTCGTCGTTTTTATGATCGTTATCGCTGGCAATGTCAAATCAGAAATGGCAAAGCCGTTTGATCGTGCTGCTGCGCTTTCGGTTATCGGCGACCTCCCGCTGTATCCAGATGCATCCATCAACGAGCTGCAATCCAAGGCTGCCCGTGCTGGCCTCAAGGCGATGAGTTTTGCAATCCCTGCCAGCAACTCCGCCGCCCTCGCTCTCGACTGTAACGTACCTACCAGCAAAGTCATCGCTTGGTACGACCAAGAGCTGCTCAAGCAAGGCTGGAAGCCACTTGGCATTCGGGAAAACACTGGACGTAATCAACAACATCAGTACATGAAGAACAAGGACATGGCCCTTGTTCAGGTCCAGGACTCCGCCAAGGGTGACAGCAAGACCATCATCCTGATGCGCTTCCGTGACCTCAAAAAGTAAAGTAGCGCGCCATAATGCCAAGCCTCGCCCGGATTAATCGCCCCGTTGTCGATGTCTGGAAAACCTCCAGCCGTGACAGTGAACGCATCTCGCAGCGGGTGCTTGGCCAGCCGATGTCCATCACGGAAATCATCGATGACCGCTGGTGTATCGCCACAGGTGATGACAACTACACAGGCTACGTTGAGCGGCGTTTTCTGACGGATGGGGCAGTGTCCCCAGATGCCATGATTTGCGTCCCGTTTGCCAGCGTCCGCCAGTCTCCAGAGCGTAGCGCACAGCTCGTGGTTCGTCTCTCGATCGGTTCGTGCGTAACCCGTCTTGAAAATCAAGGGCAATGGACACAGATTGGCTTTCCGGGTGGCGAAACCGGCTGGGTGATGACGGTGCAGCTTACGGACTCCCATGGGCTGAATTACACACATGCTCCACAGCGCGCGATGAGCCTCTTCGGCACGCCATACCTCTGGGGTGGCAGCAGCGCCTACGGGATTGATTGCTCGGGATTGACGCAGCTGATGTACCGGCTCTGCGGGGTGATTCTTCTCCGGGATGCTCACTTGCAGCGCGATGACAGCCGCTTTGACCACATCACATTCGATGCCCTTGAACCCGGCGATCTAGTCTTCTTTGGAACGCCAGACAAGGTAACCCATGTCGGGATGCACCACTCACCAGGAAAGTACATTCACAGCACCGGTGGCAGTGGCGTAATTCTGAGCGAATGGCCGGAGGATATGGCAACAATCAGCTACATAGATGCCCGGCGGATGCATCCGGATGCACACGTGACTTTGGAGTGCGAAACGGGGTCCCGGTAAATAAACCCGGTTTGTCAGCATTTACCGTGCCAGTTTACATAGGTAAAGGCTCAACTGGTATTTCACCCAGTACGAAAGACTTACGTTTGCTCTTAACATATAGCCACTGCAAAGTTGTGTGTATTCCCAACAGCAGCGTTTGTCTCCCTTTGGAAACGCACCTTGGCACCGGCACAAGGTGCGTTTGAGGTTAACGTCCAGGCAGGTTCCGGGGCGATGTGGATTACATCTCAGCCCTGCGACAACGCGCTCCTGAAATGATGGAATACAGCTATGTCCGATATCGACAAAGCCTACGCAACCCAGCTGACAAATATTGAATCCCGCTATGGTAAACCACTGGTTGAACTCTGCCAGCAGCTGGCATCTACCGGTCTCTCCAAACATGGCGAGCTGCTTGCACACCTGAAGACAGAGCTGGGATTCTCACACGGTGATGCCAATGCTGTCGCACATCACTTCCGTGGCGGCTGGTCTGCGCCTAACATCGCGCCATCTGAAGCACCGGATGTCATCGCTGACATTTACACCGGCCAAAAAGCCGCGCTTCGGCCCATCCACGATGCCATCATGGAACTGATTACCCGGTTGGGTAACTTTGATATCGCACCCAAAAAAGGTTACATCAGCCTCCGGCGTAACAAGCAGTTCGCCATGATTGGGCCCGCCACAAACACGCGCATCGAGCTCGGAATCAATGGCAAAGACCTGCCAGAACACGCTTGGCTGCTTCCACAGGCTCCAGGCGGGATGTGCCAGTACAAAGTGAAACTCTCGACACTGGATGACATCCCGCATGGACTTGCAGACATCCTCAAAGCCGCATTCGATGCCGCAGGCTAACGCCTAGCCAGCTGCTTTGGGCATCGGAATGCCGTAAAAACGGGCAGCATTTCCATGGTAGAACTTCGCGAGCTCCGCAGGAGACTTGTCAACGAGGATTCTGTCAAGTGTTGCCACCCAGTCCTGCAAGCTCTTCGTCTTGTTACACACCGGCCAGTCCCCGCCAAACATCACCCGGTCTGGACCAAAACACTGGTACACGTGCCGGACAACATGAAACAACTCCCGCTCAGTGTCCCACTCGGGCTTTACCGTCTTGATGATGCCGGAAATCTTGCAGACGACATTTGGGATTTGTGCAAACTCCCGGATATCCGATTCCCAGACAACCTGGTTTGCATTCCGTGCAGCTGCATTCCCGCAGTGATCCAGCACAAACCGTGTGTCAGGGCACAGACGCGCAAGCTTCATTGCATCTTGGAGCTCACCCGGACGGATACAGAAGTCAAACGTCTTACCGATGCTTCCTAGGTAGCGAATATTGTCCACAAAGGTCTTTGTCAGACAGAGTCCAGGCTTCGCATCCGGGACTTGTAGTACTTGGCGAAAACCGGTGATCGCAGCATCGTTCTTGTAGCGATGCGCATAAGCACGAAACTTCGGGTCCGCCGGTCGGCCAGAAACAACTGCCTTTACAACCTTGGTCTTGCCCGAATGGCACATGTCGGAAATCCAGTCGGCCTCCTCTACCTGCTTCTCGGCATTGATATCGATTTCCATGTAAACAGCATGCGCGATATTCAGACCTTTGGTCTCAATTTCATACTCGCGCAATGTACATGGCTTGCGAATCTTCACCTCTGCCGCCTCATTCAGCCACGGCGGACGGAACTGCTTCATATCCCACAAGTGCAGATGCGTATCGATGATAGGCGTATGGACCGCGTTGAATGGCTGCATGATGACTCCCTTTGACGACAATGTCTTGGCGGGAAGTATAACCGCAGTACGCATTGTCGACCAGTTTATAGCCGTTTACATCCTCTCCAGTTAGTGCGTGGCGAAGTCACAGAGACGATGGGCAACCTGCTTTGCAAATGCCACACGTTGCGACTTCCGCAAAAACAGCTTCAGCGCTTTTGGAGAAGTCATGTTGAAAGCTTCGATAATCACTGCTGGAACTGGCGAAAGGCGTAGCAAGCGGAGGTCATCCCGAAAAATAACCTTACTATTCGCTCCTGCTATGCCCTTTGCGAGTGCATCACTTTGCTGCGCACCATAGAGAACATGTAAGCCATCCGGACCCTTACGCGCATCCGCGTGGAGCTCAATCAGCACGCAGTCAGCCTTGTGCGTTTGTCGATACAGAGCTTTGATGACGCGAAGTCCATCCAGCTTCTGATCGATGCGCTGAATATTGTCTGTTGATGCTGCCATTTCAAGAAAGCGATGGGTTTTGCAGTGCTTTTTCTGCACGCCAAGCCGGGATGTTGGTCCGGTGTGCCCGGCGGTCGTGAGCAATACGGGCTCGATGTGCGGCTGATGCCGTTCGATTGCACGAAAGAGATCAAGTGCCAATGCATACGTAAACTCGGCTTCGGTGTAGCCACCAGCACCTGTCCCTGGGTCGACTCCGCTGTGCCCCGCGAGTATCAAGCAAACAAGGCGTGTCTTCGGTGCTACCATTTGATGTTACTCAGGGCGTACCAAAGACTCCAAGGCAGCAACATAGGCTGCAAATGCCAAGCGCCCGGAGGATGTAAGCGCATAGCGCGACTTCCCTGGCCGCTTGACGGCTTGGGTTTTGGAGGATGCGACATATCCAGCATCTTCAAGCACAGACAAATGGGTGCTAAGGTTTCCATCGGAGACCATCAAGGCCGACTTGAGAAAGGCAAATTCAGCCTCAGATGTCGCCAAGAGACACGACATGATGCCGAGGCGGACTTTCTGATGGATGACATCATCCAGAAGGTCAAGCGGGCGTGTCATGCCATCGGTGTTGTCGACAGCAGCGGAAACACGCGGCGTTTTCTCCTTGCGTGGATGTGCGGGCAAAGCCTGGTCCATCGCCATCGCCTTAACTACCATCCATCCCGAATTCCGCGTGCGATTCCATACACAATATGGAAACCACCAAACGTAACGGCGAGTAATCCGCGCGGTCCGACAGGAACGCCTTGCGGTCCAAGCAATGTCCAAACGGCTGCGGCAAGAAAGCTCCACCCGAGAACGCTGACCGCGGGTGCGGAAAGCTGACCGATGGCAAGGAGGGACATCGCGTAGCTGAGCATCCACAGACCGTAAATCGCATCCCCGAAGCGTTCCGGCTGATGGTAGTACATGAGTGAGACGATCAGACCGCAGAGAAGGCCAGGCGCAACCGCGCGTAGCCAGCTTCTCCCGAGGCCAGACAGCGGCGACTTCCCGACGCGCATCGCCCTGATTTTGGTTATGACAAAATCCACTAGCCCAGCGGCCACCAATGTCGTAAACCACAGCCCGACAAATGCACCCTGGCGGCCCGGCTGACTCGGATCACCAATCACACCCTCGGCGACGACGGCAGCAATCAGCACGATTACCCCAGCGGCAACGCCCGATATGCCTGACAGCGTCGAGTGTTGCTGACTTCGCTCAATCGTCTGACGGATGAGACGAAGGTGCTCAGTTGCCTCCTGCGGGCTTGGCATTGGGTCCATATGTCGTTTATACCCTAAACGCTGCCATCCAGGTCGGCAGACTCTTTACGACCGCTCAATCCTTGCTTGTCCATAATCAGCTTATTTAGCGCATTAACATATGCTTTTGTGCTGGCCACAATGATGTCGGTATGCGCGGCATGCCCGGAGTAAATGTCATCCCCACTACGTACACGAATCGTCACATTTGCCAGCGCATCCGTGCCCTCGGTCACACTTTGGAGACTGATTTCAATCAACTCATTAGGCACATTTACGATACGGTTCACAGCGCGGTAGACCGCATCCACAGGACCATTTCCATGATGGGAATCGGTCAAAATGCCACCATTTGCATGGCGTAGGCTGACCGTTGCCGTTGGGATGGACTGGTCACCACACATCACTTGCAGCTGGCTCAACTCGTATGCACGGCCGATGATCTGGACTTCATCCGATGCAATCGCTTCAAGGTCCTCATCGTAGACGAGCTTTTTCTGATCCGCGACCAGTAGGAAGCGCTGGTAGACCTTTTCGAATGCCTCATCCGCTTCAAAGGTATGCCCGAGCACCTCAAGCCTGTGCTTGAGCGCATGGCGTCCGGAGCGTGGCGAGAGAATGATTTTGCTTTCGGAGATACCGACATCTGCAGGGTCGATGATCTCGTATGTGGAGCGTTCTTTCAGCACGCCATCCTGGTGGATACCGCTGGAATGGGCAAAGGCATTTGCTCCCACGATCGCCTTGTTGGGCTGAACCAAAACACCGGTACGGTTCGAGACGAGGCGGCTAGTTTTGAAGATTTCAGTCGTCTGGATGTTGGTGTAAGCGCCGCCAAACTGGGTCCCGCGAACCTTGAGGGCCATCACAACTTCTTCAAGGCTAGTATTACCGGCTCGCTCTCCAATACCATTAATGGTGCACTCGACCTGACGGGCTCCCGCGCTGACGGCAGCTAAAGCATTTGCCGTCGCAAGACCAAGGTCATTGTGACAGTGAGCAGAAAAGACCACATTCTCAGCACCTGGCACACGGTTCAACAACATCGCAAACAACCCGCCGTACTCATCGGGTGTCATGTAACCCGTTGTATCCGGGACATTAATGACCGTCGCGCCAGCCTTGATGACTCC
>Ga0255107_1000158_pt1 | contig 18600 bp, 14 predicted proteins | sample Law_Cont_RepC_8h_FD_188457 | JGI IMG/M metagenome (GOLD analysis project Ga0255107, IMG submission 188457) | Freshwater microbial communities from St. Lawrence River, New York, United States - Law_Cont_RepC_8h | ecosystem: Environmental > Aquatic > Freshwater > River | place: USA: New York... | reverse complement strand
GGTAATACCGCCACAGGCGCGGTAGGATCTGCCACACCAAACCTTATCATTGCGCTCACGGGGGTATCAGCCTCTGGTGCGGTTGGGACGATGGCTCCCAGCACCTCAGAGGGTGAAGACGGCGATATAGCGAATGGATTTGTTGGTAATGTAGGGGTAACCCTAGAGGTTGCGCTGACGGGTGTTTCTGCGGCGGGATCAGTTGGTAACGTTACCAGCGGTCAAGATGCAGCAATTACCAGCGTATTGGCATCTGGTGCAGTTGGGTCTATCACGACATCAAGATTGGTGGCGCTGACGGGCGTTGAAGCATCTGGAGCTACTGGTAACGTTACCGGTGACAAGAGCAGTGCTTTGACGGGTGTTGAGGCGTCTGGGGCCGTAGGAACGGTTGTTCAGAGCGCAGCGGTCAGTTTGACGGGTAATCTAGCAACAGGATCCCCAGGCGGAGTAATTGTCCCTCTGCCATCGTTGCAGGCAGATGGTTCCGTGGGAACGGTTGTCAGTGGAATATCCATTGCTTTGTCTGGAGTGTTGGCATCAGGATCCGTTGGAACGGTGTCAGTGGCTGCAAGGTCACTGGCTTTGACAGGCGTAAGCGCAGCAGGTGCGGTTGGTGATGTTATTGCGGTTTATTGGAAACCTATAGATGACACGCAGGTCGCATCGTGGCAAAATATCAGCAACCCGCAGACTCCTAATTGGTCAAATGTTTCAGACGAACAGACCGCCAATTGGGAAGAAGTCGTAACTTGAAAGTGAAAATGCTGGTTTATAAGATCACGAATAACGTAAACGGCCACGGCTACATTGGGATCACTCAATGTGCCTTGGCAAAGCGTTGGCGTGAACACTTGTGTGCGGCACGAACGGGAAGCGGTAAACGCCTGTACAGGGCCATGCGTAAATATGGCACAGACAACTTCAGCATTGCCGTGTTGTATGAGGCAAAATCATTTGAAGAGCTTCAAAGGGTTGAGTGTCAACTTATCATTGAACACAACACTCACGCCAAGAATGGCGAGGGGTATAACTTGACGGCTGGCGGTGAAGGCAAAGACCGCATGGATCAGTTGTTTGGCGAAGCCATTCCAAGCTCACTGCTTACCGAAGAGATTGTGGCATTTGCCAGGGATCCGCAACACTGGAACATTTCCAATGCAGATGTGTTGGGCATGATTGCCAAGAAATTTGATCTTGATTGTGCAATTGATACAGTCAAGGATGCCCGTAACGGCAGTTCATGGACTCATTTAAACGCAAAATACCCGCCAATTAAGCGTGGGCGTGGTGTGCGGCATGATGTAGTCTCTGAAGAAGTGCAATCGGCAAGAAAAGAAACACTTGCAAAACACCGTTCTGAAGCTGTTGCGGCATCAGCAAAAACACGTACAGGAAAACGTAGCTGCACCGCTAAGTTGTCTGAGCAGGCGGTATGCGATATATTCTTCCATAATGAATCATTGAACAAAACTGCGGCTAAATTTGGCATCAGTAAAAAAATGGTTGTTTTAATTAAACAACGTAAAGCGCATACATATTTGACTCAAGGACTTTGAAATGACCACAGCATATACATCTCTTTTGGGTTTGGCGTTGCCAGTTACGGGCGAATTATCAGGCACGTGGGGTGACACTGTAAACAATAGTATTACATCCCTATTGGACTCTGCAATTTCCGGTACAACCACTCTTTCGGCAGACTCAGATGTAACGTTGACCACCACTCAAGGATCGTCTAATACGGCACGAGAAGCTATTCTTTTGTGGACGGCAGGCGGTTCTGCTACGCGCACTATCACTGCACCGGCACAGTCAAAGATCTATACGGTCATCAATGCAAGCTCGGGCACACAATCTATTATTCTTGCGGGCGTAGGCCCAACTACAGGCGTAACGATTGCAAAGGGTGAATCAGCCCTGTGCGCTTGGAACGGATCAGACTTTATCAAGATCAGTAACACTGCTGGCCCAGGCACGTTCACCGATTTGACCGTTACTGGTAACACTACCCTTGGTAACGCTGTTTCAGACACCATCACCGTAAATAGCCAATTTGTAACTGGCACGGTACTTAGATCTGCCCAAGCGCTTACCAACACTTTGGCTCTTGCCGCCTACGATGTGGATGGAGCAGCATATACCAATCTAATCACTCTTACGGCAGCCAATGCGCCGACTTTGGCTCTTACATCTACGGGTGTGGGAACAATTAACAATATGTCGATTGGTGCCACCACAGCTTCTACGGGTGCGTTTACTACCTTAACAAGCAATGGAGCAACAACTTTCACCGCAGGTACTGCTTCAACTACTACCGGGACAGGAACACTTGTAATCACAGGTGGTTTAGGGGTAAGCGGAAGAATTAACGCAGCCAACTTTGATGGAATTATTGGTGCTAATACTGCGGCTGCTGGGGCGTTTACTACCGTTCAAATCGGAACAAATCCTGCTGGTGTTTCAATTGGTGTTTTAGGTATACCAAATCAAAAGCGTGTTTATGGGCGTAATGCGGCAAATAGTGCTGATGTAAACATACTGTATGTTGATGGCAGCAATGGTCTTGTTTTTGGCCCTTCTGACTCCGCCGTGATCAACTCCAGCGGTAATGTGGGCGTGGGGACAACTTTAAGCACAAGCGATGGAACATTAACATTTCAACAAATAGGCCAAACTGCTATTTTTGCTGGTCAACCATCTGCTGAAGCAATGTGGATAGGCAGTAACTATTATTACGATGGTGGATGGAAATATAAAACAGCCAATTTTGCATCACAGTTTTATACATCTGGCGGGGCTTTTTATTGGAAAAACATTACATCTGGTTCGGCAAATGCTGGAATTACTTGGAATAGTCCAATGACCCTTGATGCCAGCGGTAACTTGGGTATTGGGACTACAAGTCCTAGTTCTAGACTTCATGTCAAAGGAGCGGATGTAAAACTGAATTTTGAAACAGACACTGGCGCTACAGCTTATATTCAGCAACTATCTGCGTCCCCATACGATGTCAGCTTTTTCAATCAAAACGCTGGTTCATTGATATTTGGAACCAACAATACCGGTGTCGGCAGGTTTGATGCCAGCGGTAACTTGCTAGTGGGAATTACAACTAACGCATCAGCAGGCAAACTTACGGTTCAAGGTGGCGCAACTGACCCATTTTCTGGGACTGGATATAGGTTGGCAAGTTTCCATTCAACTTCTGCCGCAAACGCTGACCAGCCGGGAATTGTTCTTGGCTTTGATACCGCAGGAGCGGGAATTGTTGCCGCCAGAACAAACGCAACTGGGCAACCAATTGCTTTTTGGACATACAACGGGTCTGCTTGGGGTGAGCGTGCCCGTATCGACTCCAGCGGTAACTTGCTGGTGGGGGTTACTAGCGGAACATCTTATAAGCTGAATTTAAAAACAAGTTCTGCATCACAAAGCGCAATTGGTACGGCGGGAACATCTGGCGATACGGCATTTCAAGCAATTCTCATAACCAAGTTTGATAACGATTCAACTACATCGCAAAACTTTATTCAATTTCAAATTAACAATGGTGGGGCAAACTGCGGCAAAATTACAGCCAACGGCGCAAACACGGCGGCATTTGGTTCAACATCTGACCAACGGGTAAAAGAAAACATTGTTGAGTTGCCTTCACAGCTTGACAACATTATGGCCTTGCGCCCTGTTGAGTTTGATTACCTTGAGTCTTACGGCGGTGGGCATCAAATTGGTTTTATTGCACAAGAAATTCAACAGGTCTACCCAGATGTAATTTCTACAGATGATTCGTCTGAAAAAATCATGTCTATTACTGGATGGAGCAAAACAGAGGCCCGTCTGGTAAAAGCCATCCAAGAGCAACAAGCCCTCATCACCCAACTCACCGCCCGTATAACTGCTTTAGAAGGAGCATAAACCATGACTATCGTTTGGAACATCAGTCAAACCAACTACGAAACCGCAAATGGTTTCATCACCACAGCCCACTGGCAAGCAAATGCAACAGATGGGGATTACTCTGCATCTGTGTACAGCACTTGTTCATGGCAACCCGGCACACCCACCATCCCCTATGACAGCGTGACCATGCAAGAAGTTTTGGATTGGTGCTGGGCAGGTGGTGTGGACAAGGATGCCACGGAAGCCTCCCTGCTGGCTCAGATTGAGTTGCAAAAGAACCCTGTGACCGCCACTGGAGTGCCTTGGGCATAAAGGATAAGGGCAACCCGCTGGCCCAAACAGCGGCTTTTTATGGAGAAACGCATGAACGACAAGAAAATTGAATTGACATTGGGCCTTGTGAACGCCGTCATGCAGTATTTGGGTACACGCCCCTATGCTGAAGTGGCTGACATGATCCAGGCTATTCGTGAGCAAGCCATCCCCCAGGTTCCAATGCCTGAAGAGGCCAAGCCTGCGGAGCAGCCATTGATCCAGTAACAGCATTTGCCCTGTGTAAAGGGGCATATGAAGGCATAAAGGGCTGCATCAGCGTTTACCAAGACCTGAAGAAAACCGGGTCTGATCTAACAAAGATCACAGGTGAGGTTGGTACAGCCCTTTCAAGTTTTTTCAAGGGCCACGCAGAGTTAGAAACCAGCCATGAGAAGGCTGAGTACCAGCGTGAAGAGAATCTGAAAAAGGGAATAAAAGACGACCTTGCCACACAAGCCATAGACAATGTGATGTATCTGCGGCAGACCAAGCAGTTTTACGCCGATCTTGAGAAAATGGTGCGCTGGGAGATGGGACAACCCGATCTCTGGCGGGAAATCGTTGAAGAGTATCAACGGCTGTTGGATCAAAAATCGGAGCAAGCGGCACGGGAGTTGCACGAAAAGCGGGTGAAAGCATGGCGGCGACAAAAGTTAAAAAATCAGATTCTGGACAGGGTGCTGGAAACGGTGCTGGTGGTTTTCGTAGTCGCTTACCTGATATGCCTAATGTGGATAATCAGTCTTCATCATCGGGGTCGATTGGATACCTTCTGGTCTTGATCCTGTTCGCACTGGTCTTTGTGTTGATGATTCCCTTGGTTGGGATGCTGTATGTGGACACGATGGTAGTGAAGCGAGAGGCCAAGGCCCAGATGGAAAAAGTTGAAAAGCTGCGTAAGCAGGTTGAAGAGGAAAAGAAAAAAGATGATTGACCTTACCAAAGCCATTGGAGCAGTTGCCGCAAGCGTTGCCGCACTGGGTGGCAGTTATACACTGGCTGACAAGTTTGGCTGGTTTGACCGTGCAATCATTGAGTGGTCGCCTGAAAACTTCAAGATCGTGGCAGAAGCTGGACAGCCCATCAATGTCACCGTTGCAAGAATAAAGAAACGGGATGACTGCTCTGTTGAGAGTTTTACCCCAAGCATTCGGGACGCAAATGGTATGGTGCATGAAGCAACCACCACAGCAAGCAGATTCAGCGGCCCCGCAGGGCCAGAGATTGATACGTTTACATATCAACTCACGATGGTGAGAAAAGAGAAGATTGCTGAAGGCAAGGCAACTTTACTGGCAACCATCATATACAAATGCCCCGAGGGGCAACGTGTTGTGCAGTATCCACGCCACCCCAACTTAAGTTTTGAACTGAAAGGTTAATCATGCTCACCCTGTTCTCATCCCTCATCAGCTTCCTCATGGGTGGCTTGCCCAAAATCCTTGAGTTCTTCCAAGACCGGGCAGACAAAAAACATGAGCTTGCTTTGGCGGCAATGCAGACCGAGCGGGAACTGACCCTGAAAAAAGCTGGCCTGGAAGCGCAGGAGCGCATTGAACACATCCAGACTGAGCAAATTCAGATTAACGCCGAGGTCACCAATGCCCAGACTGCTATGCAGGAGCGACAAGCCCTGTACGCACACGATATTGCCTTGGGCCAAGGAGCCAGCACTTGGGTCATCAACATGAGAGCCGCCACCCGTAGCGTCATCACCTACGGCATGTTTGCCATGTTTATGTTTGTTGAAATCTTTGGCTTCTACTACGCATGGCATACAAACGTGGAATTTACCGTGGCGCTGGACAACCTGTGGGACGATGAGACTCAGATCATCTGGGCTTGTATCGTGTCGTTCTGGTTTGGCGGTCAGGCGTTCAAGAAATGAATCTCAGCCCAGAGGCCATCAAGGTCATCTGCCACCATGAGGGCATTCGGTACAAGCCGTATCGGTGCCCAGCCCTGCTTTGGACAATAGGAGTTGGACATGTACTTTACCCAGACCAAGCTAAGATACCAATGGATCAAAGAGGCGCTTATCAGCTTCGGCCAGAAGATAGCCGCACGTTTTCAAAGGACGAAGTAGATGGGATTCTCAGAAGCGATCTTGCAAGGTTTGAGCGTGGAGTGGCTCAGTTCTGTCCCGTTCCCCTTACACAAGGTATGTATGATAGCCTTGTTAGCTTTAGTTTCAATGTCGGTCTTGGAACACTCCAGCGTTCAACGCTTCGTCAAAAGCTGCTTCGGGGCGATAAAGCGGGTGCTGCGGAAGAACTCCTCAAATACTGTTTAGCTGGGGGCAAAATTTTAAAGGGTTTGCAGAATCGGAGGATTGATGAACGAGCTATGTTTTTATCGTAGGCTTATTCCACTTTTCTTCCGGCCAGTTGGCGTTGATGCGGTATTTCAGCGTCATCCAATTAACCCCAAGATGTCTGGCAAGCGTGGCAATAATAAATGGTTTGCCTTGGTAAGTAATGTGCACATTGCTAGATATGTTTGCCTGTTGCTCATGCCGTGTCGCCCATCTACAATTGAGCTTAAAGTACCCCTTAGAGTTGTCAATACGATCAAGGCTGGTGTTGTTTGGCTTTTCACCCATATCGGCAAGGAACGCTTCAAATGTTTGCCATTCGCTTGATACCGTTATCCCCCTTCCTCCATACTGAGCATATGATGCGTGCTGGGGGTTTTCGCATCTTTGGCGCATTGCAACCCATGTGGAATACGTTTTTGTTGGGGTTGCATTTTTTGCGTGACCGTGTTTGGTGTGTTGTGTCGCCGTCCCGCACGACTTTGAACAAAACTTCCCACGGCCCTCTGCAACCCTGTTTTCAGATGTTTCAAACGGTGTTCCGCATCGTTGACATTGTGTTTGAATGCGCTTATAAATGGGCTTCATATTTGTCTCCAAAGATGCCTTATTGTAATGCAAATATGGCTGGTGGGAAAATACTCAAAGGGCTGCAAAATCGGCGTATCGATGAACGAGCCATGTTCTTGTCATAGGGTTAAAAATGCCACTCAAAAAACTTCTGCTCAGGCCCGGTGTAAATAAGGAGAACACCCGTTACACCAGTGAGAATGGGTGGTATGACTGTGACAAGATCCGCTTTCGCCAGGGTACGCCAGAGAAGATTGGCGGTTGGCAACAAATCTCTGCACAAAAGTTTATTGGTGTGTGCCGCTCCCTGTGGGCATGGGTTACGCTTGGCGCACAAAAGCTCTTGGGCGTAGGAACCAATTTAAAGTTTTACATCGAAAGCGGTGGCTTTTACTACGATATAACCCCGATCAATCAAACCAACACGCTGACCAATCCATTTGCTATGGTGAGTGGATCGTCCACGGTAACGGTCACTGATGCAAACGGCGGGTACTCAAACAATGGCTATGTAACCTTCACGGGCTCATCGTCCAATGGTGGCATTACTTTGTTAGGGGAATACCTTTTAACCTATACCACCACGGCCAACACTTACACCGTACCCGTTCAATCGGAAGCGTCAATCTCTATTGCTGGTAACGTTCCCATCGCTGCCGGATCTTTTGTGATTGGTAATTCGTACAGCATAACATTTGTAGGAACCACTGATTTCACGTTAATTGGAGCGTCAGCTAACACTGTTGGCGTAGCGTTTATCGCTACAGGCGCTGGGTCTGGTTCTGGTACGGCCAAAGCAAATACTGTTTTTGCAACGCAGTTTCAGCTTGCAAATGGTGTGCAAGTAACGTTAACTACCACGGGTGTGCTTCCTTCGCCGTATGTTGCTGGAACAACCTATTACGTAGTAAATACTTCCGGCTACACATTTAGTCTATCTTTGACTTCTGGTGGAGTTGTGATTGATTCCGCAGGATCAGTTCAATCAGGGATTTGCACGGTAACGGCTAAGGCATCCTCGACTTCTGCTGCTGGTGGGGGCACTGTTCGGGCTGCTTATCAGATAGCCACTGGTGCTTCATATGCTGCTGCCGTTGTTGGCTGGGGCGGGGGAACCTGGGGATCTGGACTATGGGGCATAGGAACATCATCGCAGCAGCCATTCCGTATGTGGAGTCAAAGTAACTTTGGTGAGGATCTTATCTTTGGCCCAAGCGGTGGTGGCATTTACTATTGGGATGCAACTTTTGGGTTGACGGGTACGACATTCACTGTGACGATTGCTACGCCAGCAGTTTTGTCTACATCCATTACATTGGCTAATGGCATGGCAATTGTGCTGACTACAACGGGGGCGCTGCCTACCGGGTTAAATGTTGGTCAGGTGTACTACGTTATAAATTCAACGGGTACAGACTGTAATTTATCGGCTACTTATAACGGTGCAGCCATTAATACTACGGGATCTCAATCAGGGGTTCATAAGATTGCCTCCAGGGCCATAGCTGCGGAAGATTACGGTGGCGCAACAGATGTGCCAATTGCCCAAAACTACATATTGGTATCTGATTCCAGCCGGTTTGTGTTTGCTTTTGGGGCCACGGAGTACGGATCAGCGACATTCAATCCAATGCTCATCCGCTGGTCAGACCAGGGAGATCCTTTCAATTGGACGCCAAGCCCCACTGTCGATGCTGGATTTACTTACCTTTCTCACGGGTCACAGATTATTACAGCCATGCAGGCCCGTCAAGAAATCTTGGTGTGGACTGATTCATCTCTTTATTCTCTACAGTATGTGGGAGCCCCTAATGTATGGGCTCCACAAATTGTTGGCGATAACATTTCTATTGCATCAGAAAACGCTGTTGCTTACGCTAACGGCGTGGCGTACTGGATGGGCGTGGATAAGTTCTACAAATACGATGGTAGAACCCAGACACAGAATTGCGATCTGCGCCAATACGTGTTTTCAACCATCAATAAATCTCAATTTACCCAGGTTCTTGCAGGAACAAACGAGGGGTTTAATGAGATTTGGTGGTTCTATTGCTCTGGCACAAGCACCAATATTGACAGCTATGTGGTCTTTAACTACGCAGAAAACCAGGGCCAAGGCTGCTGGTACTACGGCTCAATGGCTAGAACGGCTTGGCTGGATAGCGGTCTGCGAGACTATCCCCTTGCTGCCACCTACGACTACAACATCGTTAACCATGAGCAGGGCGTAGACGATAACACTACGGCGGTAACGTTACCAATTGAAGCTTTCATCACATCTGCTGAGATTGACTTGGAAGATGGGGATAGGTTTGGGTTTATTTGGCGTGTGCTGCCTGACATTACGTTCAGGGGATCGACTGCGACCAGCCCTCAAGTGACGATGTATCTCAAGCCCATGCAAAACTCAGGCTCTGGGTATAACAGCCCAGCATCTGTTGGCGGAGAAAACAATGCTACTGTCACCAGAACGGCCATTCTCCCTATAGAGGAATTTACTGGTCAGATCTATACTCGGGTGAGAGGGAGGCAGATAGCTATGGAGGTTAGATCTACGGCGGCAGGTGTGACTTGGCAGCTTGGCTCTCCACGTATCGACATCCGCCAGGACGGCAGACGCTGATGGCAACTATTGTCACCCGGTTCCTTCGCAAGTTCAGAGCGCCTGCGTTACCCGCATCACCCCTTGAATACATCCGCACGGACGAGGATCAGTTTCGCAACATCCTGCGTTTGTATTTCAACCAGATTGATAGCGCATTTGGGGGTCTTCTGGACACAACCGGGGGAAAGTACGTTAACTTTCCCTACGGGGCATTTTCCTCTAACGCAGATCAAACCGCCACGATCAATACAGCTACCCTGATGACGTTGAACACAACGGACTTCTCTAACCAAGTGTCCATGGGCACTGTAGCTGTTCCGTCCAACAGTAAGATCACGGTGGCAAATGCCGGTATATACAACCTCCAATTCTCTGCTCAGTTCCAAAACACCGACACTGCTTTTCAAGATGTTTACATCTGGTTGCGGCAAAACGGCGTGGACATTCCCGGGTCAACAGGATTTGTATCTATCCCCAACAGACACGCTGGAACAGATGGACACACAATAGTTGGATGGAATTATTTCTTGAGCATGGCCGAAAATGATTACATTGAAATATATTGGTCTATACCCAATGCTGCTGTGAGCATCCAACACCTTGCTGCATCGGGTACTCCTACCAAGCCATCAACCCAATCGGTTGTGGCTACCCTTTCATTTGTTTCAGCTTTACCGGTGACTTGATATGGCAACACCAGAAGAACTAGCCGCCCAAAGCGCAAATTATTTAAATACCAACGTGACGCCCAACACGGGCGGTGATCCAAACGTTTATTTTAATGATGTTTCCGGTCAAGCAATGATTGGCGCAGACGGAAACCAGTATTATTTTGCTTCACGAGATTATGTAAACAGGGGTTTCATATCTCAAATGAATGGGAAAGATTATCAATTTTACAATGCAAGATTTTTAAATAAAGATGTCTTTGACAAAGCGCAACAATTTACTGCGCCAGATGGAACTCCTGGTTTTGTTTGGAAAGCGCAAGATGCTATTAATTTAAAAATAGCAAATAGTGAAGGTTTACCTACATATGGCGGCTACGACTTATCTAGTGGGCGTCCGCCAATTGTTGGAATTGGATACCCAAACGCCACGGGAAATGAACACTTAAACACTTTGTCATATGTGTCCATGCCTCAAAAGGTAAGCGATAAGAGGGTAGAGCAAAACTATATCACCAATGACGGGACGGTATCGGGGGCAAATTTCAGCGGACACCGAGGCTACGAGTATTATGTAAATGGATGGCTTGCGGACAGATTGAGGGCGGGGCTTCCCACTGTCAATGCAATCATGCCAATTGTGTTGGAGGTGATTTCTCCAGGCATGGGATTGGGGGCAATTTATGCCACATACTCTGCCTCCACAGCTGCCACTATTCAAGCGTTAACCACCGGGAATATTGAAAAAGGTGTTGTTGATCTTGCAAAGATATATGCCGCAGGACAGGTTTCGGATCTTGTATCAAAAGGGGTAAGTGCTTATATGCCCGTTGCTGAGTTGGGCAAAGTGGCAACAGCCATTTTAGGTAACGCAGGAACAAGCGCTATTGTTGCGGGCATATACGGCAAAGATGTCGGCAAAGCTTTCATTGATGGCGGCATTGCAGCTGGTATTGGTTCCGTTGCCGGGTCAATATCTGGCTTTTCACAGCTTCCCGTACCAATTCAACGAGTCTTTGCCGCCGCAGTCACAACGAGCTTGCAGGGCAAGTCCCAAAAAGAAATGGATGCCGCCACATTGCAAGCGGCAATCACTGCTGGCCTGGGTGCTATTGCAAACGGCCTGGAAGCAAACTCCAAGATCCAAAAAGAACTTGGCCGGGAGGCTACGGCTGATGAATTAAATAAGTTTATCTGGTATACAAACAGAGATTCAAACTTTGACGCAAAAGTTTATAACTATATGGGAGAAGTCAAAAAAAACTTCTCGCTACAGAATGGCTTTGACACATACACCCTGGACGGTGTTGATTACAAGATCTCCGCTACAGAGCTTAACAATTACGCAATAGGCGAAGACTGGAAAAATTGGACTGAGAAGCAAAACGCTGCAAAGCAGGGCATAACAGACCCATATGAGTATCGTGATGTTTTGGCACGCAACGAAGGGTGGGGCGGCGATGCGCAAAAGGCTACAGCAAAGTTAAGCGGCTTTGAAACTCCCGGTGAATACGCAACGGCAAGTACATTGGGCCTTGACTCAATGGCTGAGTATCAAGAATTTCAAAGCAAAGCCGCTCTGTTTAAAGAAATTACTAGAAGAGATGCCACGCCTAATGACATCAAACCGTTTCTTGCAAACATCCCGACAATCGCAGATGCCCAAGAGGTGTTGCGTGAAGTCACCAATGACAAAAAACCAAAAGATAAAGATAAAAAATACGACTACGATGGCAATGGCTTAGTTGAGTTGGCCGATGCCCTTGAGATGCTTAAGGCGGAAAAGGGATTATCTAAGGTCACGCCAAACCCAGACACAATTTGGGGGAAATCTGGCTTAACTGATGCTGATTTCAAAACAAAAGTAACTGACAGCACAGAACAAGAAAAGATTATTTCTTTTCTTAAAGACAGTGGAATGCAATCCAGCCCTGAGTTGGTTGATGCAATTAAGAAAGATTGGTCATTTGATCCTAGTAAACCCACTTCTGGTCTATCTGATGCTGTTGCCAAGTCTGATTCTTTGTACACAGATGCCGATGAGGTAAGGGCGCAATTTAAAGCTGTGTACAACAGGGATCCGAGCGCAGATGATCTTAAGTCATTGCAGAAGTTTGTTGGCCCACGGGATGAGGAATCGACCTTTGCGGCAATAAATGCTCAGTTAGATCCTTTGGTAACAGATTCCAGCGAGGCCAAAGACTTTTTGAAGGGTGTGCTTGGTAGAGATCCTACTGATGCCGAGGTACAAAAGTTTATTGGCGAACGGCCAGAGTCTCAAACTCTTACAGCCCAGAATGCATATGACACGTTGATTGGGTTTATGGATGCAAACGTGCCTATTGGCAGCTATAACAAAGACATTACCTCTGTTGACTTTGATGAAGATTTAGTTGCTGGGCCTGCTGGTGCGCCTAAGCCATTGAGAGCAAATCAAATAGTTGTGGATGCTAATGGTTTGCCCAAGACCATTGGCATTATGGACTTTGCAACCGGGAAGATTGTTCCTGCTCCTCTTTCACTCAATGCAAATGGTGGCTACTACTACATTGCCGATGGAAGAATAATAGGTGTTGATGCAACTGTTTTTGAGCGTGAGTTTGCTAAAAGCAATCCATCAAAATATCTTGAGTTGATGAGTCGGATTTACCCGAAAGATGGCGACATAAACGTTACCAATGAGGCGCTGCGCCGCCAAGGATTTTCCTATGGGCCAAATAGAGAAATAACTACTATAAATGTAGATGCAAAAGACTTGACGGCTGAGTTGGCAAGACAGGGAAGGCCCACTAAACCACTTGATATTGTGCGAATATACGGAGGACTTGACGCCGCCGAAACGGCTATGGGTCTTGAGGTATTGAGACAAATCCCAGGAATGTCCTCATTCCTTGCTGGTGGGGATTCATATGCCAGAGAGCTTGTAAAAGCTATTAATGATGCAAAGAATGATCCCAATTCAGCCCCTGGATCTTCTCAAGTTTTTAAAGACGAACTTCAAAAGATATTTGATAGAAATCCAGGAATTGTTGACAATCCAATTTTTAACGACATAAATGCCATTCTCAATCCACCTCTTAAGCCCCTAACGCCGGTTACCTTAACTCCTGAACCGCCTATTCCAACTATAAACGTAGGCGGCGATGAGTTTCTAACTGGCTTTGAAGACTTTGTAATCATATCCTATGACCCTGCAACAAAGAAAGCTGTAATTGCGCATGACGATGGCAAAGAGGAGACGGTAATACTTCCATATGATGTCAATCCCAATGAAATCATTAAGATGGATTTGGATACCAAAACAATTGAGCCAAAACCTACGCCTACGCCTACGCCTACAGCCGTGCGTCCGCCTGTAGTAATCGTAGGGCCAACTCCTACGCCTGATCGTCCGACTGAGCCAACGCCTACTCCAACGCCAACTCCTACAACTTCTCCCACAACTTCACCTACAACTGCGCCCACAGCTACACCTACAACTTCTCCTACGACTTTACCTACAACTACACCGGAGCCAACACCTAGTCCTAGTCCGACTCCAGTTTCGCCAACACCCACGCCTGTTACGCCCACCCCTACACCAGCGGAGCCCACTCCAACGCCGGTTACGCCTACGCCTACGCCGACTGAACCAACGCCTACACCCGTAGTAACTCCTACTCCCGTTGTAACGCCGGAGCCGTCAGCTACCCCTACACCGACTCCTACGCCCACCCCTACACCGACACCCACGCCGACCCCTGCGCCATCGGTAAAAGTACCAACGCCTAAAACTAGGCAACAAACGGCTGCGGATAAACTGATCGCTGCAATGACGGCTGGATCGCCTGCTGCGATGACTGCGCCAACAACGCCGCCCTTAGTTGAGGCGTCAAACATACTTGACTTTAGAGATCCCCTAAATGTGGGCTTCTTTAGCCAACCAACGCCCGAGAAAAAAGATACCCAAGATCAACCGAGGGTAGTTAAAATTGCCCAGGGCGGCTATATGAATGCGCTTTTTCCCCAGGAAGAAGTTACTATGGACGAAATCCTGCGAATCCTAGAAGGAAGATGATATGACTGATACAGTTGATGACGGCACTTCAATGGGCGACTTTACCTTCGGTGACGGCACCGCAATGGGCGACTTCAACTTTGATTGGTCTGGTGGTGTAGACACATCAGCATCAGACAAGGTGACGCAATACCAAAATTACCTGGATTTTTACAACAATCCTGCTAACTTGGATCTTATTAACGAGGCTCAAGCTGTTGTTCAAAATCCAACAGGCAGGCAAGTTATTGAAGATGCCATCAATACTCTGGGTAATGCTGCCGGGTCGTTCATTAAAAACTACCTGTATGACTCAAAGACAAAGCAGTTTAACGTAGCCGGTATTGCTACGGCTGCTATGGCCCTTAAGGCTTTGCAGGGAGGCGATAAACCACAGTCAAACTCATATCAGGGCAGTATTCCCAACTACACCGCTGTCAGGAAACAGGTTGAATACAACGATCCCAATCGTGTCCCTGGCTCTGCTGGGCGGAGTTACTTTACTGATACTCAGTATGTAACCCCAGGTGGTGTAGATGCCGCAAATACTGCTGCCGCCACCCAAGCGCAAGGCATTTTGTCAGGGTACAGACCTGCTCCGTCCCCATCGGTTAATCCATACGCGGGCAAGTTTAGGATGGCATATGAACCTACACCGACTACCACCCCAACTGGTAACGTTACCACTGATGACGCTTCCGGCGTGGCTGCACTGATGCCAGCACAGTTTGCCCGTGGTGGCGTAGCTAGGTATTTGCAAGGCCAAACAGACGGAATGGCTGACAAGATCCCGTCTTCTATTGATGGGAAGCAAAAGGCCGCCTTGAGTCACGGCGAGTTTGTTATCCCTGCTGATGTTGTCTCTCACCTTGGCAATGGAAACTCTGATGCCGGAGCCAAAAAGCTGTATGAGATGATGTCTCGTGTACGTAAAGCGCGCACTGGAAACCCCGAACAGGGCAAGAAAATCAACCCTGACAAGTTCATGCCAGGGGGGCAGGTTGGCTTTGCTGCTGGTGGTATAGCCAAGTTTCAAGGCGGCGGGCCAGCAGGCACGGGTGTGGTAACTCCCACCATAACTTCACAAGGCACATCTACTGCTCAAGGTCTTTCTACCTGGGCTGGGCCAATGGTGTCTGACTACCTTGGTAAAGGTATGGCTGTAGCCAATACTCCATATCAGGCGTACAAAGGGCCGCTGACCGCTGGTGCCTCAGACCTTCAACAACAGCAATTTGCCGGTCTGTCTGATGTGGCTAAGACGGGATATACGCCTACGCAATTTAAAGGCGGTATCTTTGACACAAATGCTGCCCAGGCGTACATGAATCCATTTCTTGATGTTGCACTCAATCCGCAATTGGAAGAGTTGCGCCGTCAGGGACAGATTACCAACCGGGCAAATCAAGCTCAAGCTACCAAGATGGGAGCATTTGGCAGTTCCGGCTCGGCACTATCCAAAACAGAAGGTGAGCGTAACGTCCTGGATAAGATGCAATCGGCTCTGGGCCAGGGATACAGTACAGCCTACGATAAGGCTATGGCCCAGTTTAACGCCGACCAAACCCGGCAGGCAACAGCAGACCAGAACACAGAAGCATCACGACAGTACGGTGCTAATTTTGGTCTTACCACCCTTGATAAGCTGGGTGCGGCTGGCACGGTTCAGCGTGATATTGAGCAGCAAGGTCTTACGGCGGACAAGAAACAGTTTGAAGAAGAGCGGGAAGATCCGGCGCAAAAAGTTCAGTTCCAGAAAAACTTGCTTGCTGGTTTGCCTATTACAACGACTGAATCAACAAATATGCAGGGCGAGATTGCAAAGATTAGCGATCAGATTGCCGGTCTGACTTCGCTGTATCGATCTTTGCAAGGTCTGGGTCAGGCTTCACCAACACCCACCCCCACTCCAACGACAGTTGCTACACCCACTCCAACCCGTTAAGTTTCTAAGGGAAAGATATGAATCTCGTACAAATCAATGAGCATTTAAAAGACGTTCCCATTCAGAAGCTGATGGAGTATGCCAACGGCAAAGATCCAATGGTTCCTGCTTATATGGCTACGGGTGAGATGCAACGCAGGGAGGTCATGCAGCAAAGAATGGCCGCAAGCCAACAAGCTGCACAAGGCAAACAGCCCACTGTTAAAGAGCTGATGGCCCTTCAGGCTAAGCAGCAGGAAATGGCTCAGCAACAGCAAGCTCAGCAGCCTCCGCAGCAGCCCATGCCCGTGCCTCCCGGCATACCCCAGCCTCCCATGCAGGAAGAAGAACAACCTCAGTTTGAGGCCGCAAGTGGTGGTATTGCCCGTCTACCAGTGCGAGATGATATGTTTCGGTTTGGCAGCGGTGGAATCATTGCCTTTGCTGGGGGCAATCAAGTGCCGGTGGTTGAAGAAACAGAAGAGGAAAAACGGCGCAAAGCACAATTCGATGAATCTTATGAACATCGGTATGAATTGCCTACGCAAAAGCCAGAACCTGCTGCCGAGAAGCCGCTGAATCTGCAAGAGATCCTTTCCGATCCATCGGCTAGAAAAGCTGCAATGTCGGTGCTGACTCCTCAACAGTTATCTCAAATCAATGCAGAACGATTGCAAGCCCGTGAATTGGCTGGTGTGAAGGGTGAGTACGGAGAAGAGCAGCGGAGACGTTTAGCCCAAGAGGAAGAGCAATACAAAGCAATGCTCAAGGATCGTGAATTTAACAGGGCGCTTGCTGTGTTAAGTGGCATGGGTCGTGGCGGTCTGGGTGGTGCAGCCCCTGCTTATTTGCAGTCACAAGCGGCTGAGCAATCTGCGGACATTGCGCAGAAGCGCCGTATGAATGAGTTGTATGGTGGCCTTGACAAAGCGCAGCGTGAAGAGGCAATGGGTGCTGCTACCGGCATGACAACTGAGCAAGCTCGGCAAAGGAATTTGGCTGGTACTGTTGGCGGTACGATGTACTCCGCACAAACGCAAGGTCTTGCCGCCTTGGAGGCTGAAGATCGCAGAACAAAGAGCGAGGCTGAACGTCAAAGACTTTTGCTTGCATCTAACGAGAGAATTGCGCAGCTAAGCAAAGACACGCAAGAAAGAATTGCGCGTCTTGATCGTGATTTACGCGCAAGGCTGCACAGCACACCATCGGCAACGCTTGAGTCAGAGATGATTGGTTCTTATATGACAGAAGGCTTAAGCAGGACTGAAGCTTACGAAAGAATTCAGGCTCTTAGGGGCGGATCTAGAGGTGCTTTAACGCAAGATCAAGCTGTTGACAATGTGCAAAAGTTCCTTGAAAGCCCGCTTGGTATGCAGCAAATGACGCAGGAGAAAAAGAAAGCAGAGCAAGCCGGTGTTCCCTTTGATGCCAAAGCCTTCAGAGATAAATTGATTCAAGAGGAAATGGGTAAATCTAGCCGTCCAGGCGGTGCTGCTGGTAAAGTAGACACATCCAATCCCTTGCTGAAGTAAGCCATGCCCACTTTACAAGAAGTCCTTGCTGACCCAAACTATGTAAATGCAAACTTTGCTACCAAGCAAGCCATTTTCAATAAGTATGCGTCACAGGACACCAACTACTCCCAGGCCAATGATGCAACCCGCTTTGCCATCCGGCAAAAGTATGGGGTAGAAACACCCGTAGCCCAGGAAACGCCTACGGCCAAACCTATTCCTCAAAGGACATACGGCGAAGCTGCCAAGGACGTAGGCGGCAAGTTTGTTTCTGGCATTGGGTCGTTGGTACAGTTACCGGGCCAGTTGTATGGCTTGGCTACTGGAGACTTCTCTAAAACTGGTCTGTTAGGGGCCGGTGAGGACATTAAGAAGTACGGAGAAGAGATGCTGTCTCCGGCGCTTAAGGCTAAAGAAGAAGCCAGGGCGCAGAAAGTACAAGAAGCTGAGAAGACTGGGCAGATTGCTGCTGGTGCTACAGCGTTTGGTGAGACTATCAAAGACCCAGCCTTGCTCGTTGGGTTCTTGGTGGAACAAATTCCACAGATTATCCCTGCCTTATTAACAGGTGGCGGTACTGCTGCACTTACTGCAGCCGGTATTACTGCACGGGAGGCCGCTGCATTGGTGGCAAGTGGCGCTGCCAAAGAGGCGGCTCAGACTGCGGCTAAGCAGATCGCTGCCAAGAAGGCTGGTGAGCTTGGTGTTAAGGCTGCTGTTGGTACCGGTGCTGTGCAGCAAGGCGCTGATA
>Ga0255107_1000153_pt1 | contig 18912 bp, 16 predicted proteins | sample Law_Cont_RepC_8h_FD_188457 | JGI IMG/M metagenome (GOLD analysis project Ga0255107, IMG submission 188457) | Freshwater microbial communities from St. Lawrence River, New York, United States - Law_Cont_RepC_8h | ecosystem: Environmental > Aquatic > Freshwater > River | place: USA: New York... | reverse complement strand
GCCCCAGATGAAATCCCTGACTGGCTGGAAGCCACGCCCATCACACGCCCAGGTTCTACTGGCAAGAAGTAACGAAAAAGGGGAGGCCGCTGGCCTCCCCTCCTTGCTCTAGGCGTTCAGCCTACTCGCCCGTCTCGCGCTTGGATCCGGAGTCCTGCTTTGCGAGGTCATCCTTCTCCGATGCCGGCCACGGCGAACCCGCGAGCTTTTCTTTCAGAACTGCAAGAGCCGCTTGGACTTGCTTGCTGATTGGAATCGCAGCCTTTCGGTTACCCGGTTGCTCTCGCATGATTTTGCGCTGAGCATCAAGGTCTTTATCATCTTCAGGCACAACACGGTCAGGGCGGATGCCACCCTTTTCTCCAACAGGCTCGCCATTTTCATCCCGCTTGAGGTTGATGTCGTGCTTGTCACGCGTGAAGTAATGCTGCGTGGTGACCTTGACAGCACCGCCTGTATCGCCAAGTGGCAAAATGGTCTGAACCAGTCCCTTGCCATAGGTACGTGTTCCGATGATGAATGCCGCATTGGCATCCTGAAGAGCACCGCTCACAATCTCCGATGCACTTGCACTGCTGCCATTGACCAGAACGACGACTGGAATGCTGCCAGATGACAGTGCAGGGATTGTCCGCTTGGAATCGACGTTCAAGCTGACCATGCCACCTTGACGCTCTTTGGTCCACACGACGGGGCCTTCGGCGACAAAGCGGGAAACCAGGTCACGCGCAACGGTGAGGAGTCCACCGGGGTTGCCCCGGAGGTCAAAGACCAGTGCCTTCATCCCTTGCGTCTGCAGCTTTGCAATCGCGGCCGCAACCTGAACATCCGCTTGCTCAGTAAACTGATCAAGCTTTACATAGCCGATGCCGTTCGCAGAATCCAACATCCAAGAGTCGACCACTGGACTTGTAACGATGGCACGAACCAAGTCCACATCGAATGGCTTGCTTCCCTTACGCTCAATCGTGAGGCGGACCTTTGTGCCAGGCTCGCCTTTGATACGCTTGATGACATCATCGAGGCGTTGACTTGGAGAGATCACCGCACTCTTGCCATCCACGGCGCGGATAAGGTCTCCCGACATTAAGCCCTTGGCCATCGCCGGCGAGTTCGGAATTGGCTCGACAATCAGCGGCTTGTGGTCACGTACATCAAGGCGGGCACCGACACCACCAAAGCTCCCGGATGTCGTTTCCATCTGCTTCTTGAACTCATCCGATGTCCAATACTCGGTGTAGATATCTCCAACGGATGCGACCATCCCCTTGATAGCCATATTATTCAGCTTGTTTGGCCATTCGCGATTTGCCTTTGCATCCTTTGGAGGATTGGCATACTCGGTCATGATGGTGTCACGCACTGCGAGGTAGGTTTCGTATGGCTCGAGAGCGACAGGGGTGCCGGCGCTTGCGGCGGGTAATCGGAATGCCGCAGCCAAGCGCTCGCTAAACAGCGTTGGCATCGCCATCACGGTAGCCACATTTCGGTCGATTGAGCTCTTTCCCTTGAGAGGCTGAATGGCCCCTTGTGAGAATCCAAGCACTAAACCGGTTGTGAGGAATGCACCAATTACGATGATGCGTCGTGGGGTGATGCCTGCCATTACTTGCCACCTCCAAGTGCCTGAACGGCTTTTGTAACCACTGCCGCTGGTGCAACAGATGTTGGAACGGCAACAGTAGGAACCAGTCCTGTTCCAGCCCAGCCGCGTGACTTTCCAGCAAGGGTCCCAACATTAAGCGTGAAGCCGGAGCCATCATCCAATGTATAGAGTCCCTGCAACAGACCATCTCCAAATGTTGTCTGCCCGACCACTGGTGCCTGACGGCGCTCTAGCATACAGAGTGCGAGCGCTTCAGAAACGGATGCAGTCCCGCGGTCGGTGAGCACGGCAACCTTGCCAAGCTTGAGGGCATTGCCCGTCGTCTTGAGCGTCTTTCGGGCGCCTTTTTGACCAATCTCAACGCAGAACGCACCGGGACCAGCGAGGGCACCGGCAACCGACTGGCCTGCTTCGATATCGCCTCCCGGGTTACCCCGGAGGTCAACGATTACATTTTTGCCAACGGAGCCAGCGAGGGCGGCACGGACTTCCTTGCCAGCGGTCTCTCCAAAGAATGGAATCTTCAGGAGCACCGTAGATGCGTTGACAGGTTGAACACTGACCGGCTCAACCTTAGTTTGTGTCAGTGAGACAGGAACATCGATTGACTTTCCAGCGCGAAGCACAGTAATTGTGAAGCGATCCTTTTTGGCAACTTCCTTCGCGGCATCGGACTTGACAGCCGAACGGTCGCCACGAAGCAGCAGCTCGGCATCGCGATACGCCATCCCATTTTCGATCCGGGCCTTGGTGCTCTTGCGAACCTTCTCAACTTCTTCATCGGTGACATCCCGGTCCTGCCAGCGCTGCAATATACGGTTATAGGCAAGCAGCGGGCTATGTCCAAAGACGTAGCGTCCATCCACCTTTTGAACAGCATCGCCAGGCTTCAGACCAGCGATGGCTGCAGGCGAACCCGCAATCGGCGCGACAACCGTCACACGAAAGTCAGTGAAGCCATCCTGTTTGACGCCACGAATCGTCAAGGCTGCACCGATGCCGTTAAGAATGCCCTTGCCTTCTTGTTCCATCAGCTGGCGGGAAGATGCCTCCACAAAGGTTGAGTGCGGGTCATCTAGGGATGACAGCATCGCACGGACGGCACCATGCGCCATTTTGTTTTTGTCGGGGAGGTTGTCTACAAACTGGGAGCGAACAAGGCCATACACGGTTTCAAAGAGGGAAAACCCTTGGGTTTCAGGTGCACCGGGGGATGCATCCGTTGCGTTGCCCGGGAGTGTAACGGCAGGAAGCTCAGCAACCTGTGTTCCAGTAGCCCGCACGTTACTGATGGCAGTCGTGGGTTGAGGTGCACGAAGGAGGCGTCCAGCAGCGAAGGCAACTCCGAAGCTTCCGGCCAGCCCAAGCGTGATGATGAGTGGGGTCCAACGTCGCATCGCAGCTTTAACTCCTTACCGGTTGGTGGAGGCTATCCTTAGTTAGGAAAGGCCACAGCCACTCTGCCGGGTCGGAAATTGTACCACCGCAAGGTTGTGATTTGTTCCCGTGCATTTGTATCCCATACACGCGAATAGACATCTTTTTCATGATGGATGGCCCGCTTAATTTGCGCTTCGGCATTCCGGCGTGATAACTTACCCCTTGCGCCACGGCCTATTTTCGCCCGGTGGTCAATTTAACGTGAGATAAATAAATGAAGCGTACATTTCAACCTAAAAACCGACGTCGCCTGCGTGTGCACGGCTTCCGCGCAAGAATGCGTACCACGGACGGCCGTAACGTCCTCAAGAATCGCCGTGGCCAAGGACGCCATCGCTTGTCTGTATTTGCAAACAAGTAACTTAGCGACCTGACTTCCTTTTTACGCTGATGTTATCGCGCCCGTATCGCTTGACCGAGCGACGCGATTTCGCTACCGTATACAACAGACGCCGCATGGCGCACACTGAGCACCTGACCATTTATTGGATGCAGGACAAACGTGGGCACCGGCGGCGTTTTGGATTTGTTACATCTAAAAAGGTAGGTAAGGCCCACGACCGTAACTTGGTCCGTCGCCGGTTACGTCACGTCTGCGCAGGATGTGTTGAGTCGTTTATCCCAGGCGATTACATTTTTGTAGCCCGTCCAGGAAGCCCTGAGATTTCACAGGATGCACTTGCTCTCGAGCTGTTTTCTGCACGTGAGAAGCTGTACTCGCGTTTGCCGAAGGAACAGCCGACTGCTGCGACTGTTGAACTTGTGAGCGCTGAAACCATCGACGGGGTTGATGCAACATCAGGGGTCAGCGAATCCCCAACCATCGCGGTCGCCACCACACAAGCAGGAACGGATTCAGATGACCAGCCGGTATCACTACCAGTCCGGATGATCCGTATCTATCAAATGATCTCGCGGAACACGCCATCCACGTGCCGTTACTACCCATCATGCTCTGAGTTTATGGCGCAGGCGATGATGCGATACGGGACATGGCAGGGACTATGGATGGGTCTGCGCCGTATTACACGGTGCCATCCGTTCGCAAAAGGCGGACATGACCCGGTGCCGTAGTAGAATAGAGGCTGTGCCCACGGAATTCCGGTGAGCACCATATAGAGGAAGATTGAATGAAGTTGATGAGTCTCCATCGGGCATGGACAATCTGGACCATTGCATTGCTGGCTATTTTGACCCTTTCGGGCTGTGGCGGCAATGTCTCAATTCCGGATACTCCTGACGCTGCCATCACCGAGGCCCAGAAAAAGGTCAAGGTTGCAGCCGATGCAGAGACCGCAAAGTCAGCCAAGGTAGGCGAGCTCTGGACGGATGCATCCAGCACCTATAAAGCTGTCCAAGATAAGTTCAAAAACTCCGACATCGGATACACAGGCGCTATCGAGTCCGCACGTATCATGTCGGACAAGAAAAAAGAGACTTACAACGCTTGGAAGCAGCTTGATGCGTATCTTCGCAGCACTGAGATGAAGTCTGCAAAGCGGGAAGAAGCGCTGACGCTCTTGCTCGAGCTTGAAACCAAGCAAAATGATGTCAATGCGAAAACGCCTTACTTCAAGGTCATGGACACCTTGGTTCGGCTTTTCGGCAACAATAAGAAGTTCAGCCCAGTTCTCGCGATCGTATTCATTGCAATCTTCGTCACAGGTATCCTGTGGCCGCTCCGCTACAAGACATTCAAAAATGCCAAGGAGATGCAAAAGTACGCTCCTCAAATCAAGGATTTGAACGAAAAGTACAAAGCGAATCCGGCTGAGTTGCAGGCAAAGATGAAGGAGTTCCAGCTGGAGCATGGTGTCAACCCAATGGGTGGATGTCTCCCGGCGCTGGCACAGATACCTGTCTTCCTCCTGATGATTCAGCTCATCAACAACTATCAGTTCAGCTTCCGGGATGCGACATTCCTGTGGATTACGCCAGCCTTTGGCGATCTCTCACAGCTGTGGCCAGCCCCGCTCAAGGGTCAAATCGGCCACCACCTCGGTGAGCAGGACATCATTCTTCTGGTTCTGTACGCGGGCACGATGTTCGTGCAGATGAAGCTCAGCCCGCCTCCAACAGACCCGACGCAAGCAGAACAGCAAAAAATGATGAGCACCACAATGCCAGTCATTTACTTTGTGATGATGCTGCAGTACCAACTTCCCAGTGCATTTGTGCTTTACTACTTCGCATCCAACATCCTTGGTGTGGGACAGCAGTGGCTGATTCAACGTCAGCTCAACGCAGCCGCCGCAGGAACGACCGTGATTATCGAGCCAGGTAAGCCGGCAATCAATGTCAGCAATCCACTCATAACCGGCAAGAAGAAGAAGAAGTAAGCAGCGGCAAAACGCACAGTACGCATTCATATCAAATGCCGGCGATGGGATGCCGGAATAGAAGGACCACCACAATGGCAGATGTAACGGTTGACACCCTCAAAGAGCGCATTTTCGCTTTTGCCGAGGGCTATGCAGCATCCACCGGCCTCGACCTCGCTGTTTCTGTAACGCGTGACACACCAGATGCGATCACCGTGTCTATCGATGGAACCGATGCGGCAAAGGTTGTTGGCAGAGGCTCACGTGTTTTAGATGCCCTCCAGCTGGTAGCCACCACAGCCTGCATCCACCGCGGTGACCCACGTCTGAATGTCCTCTTCGATTCCGAAGGCTATCGCGAACGCCGGGAACAGCTGTTGATTGAAACGGCAAATGACCTTGCTGCGCAGGTTGAAGAAGCTGGCCAGGAAGCTGTCCTTGACCCACTTTCAGCCCTTGAGCGCAAAATTGTTCATAATGCCCTGCTTGATCATCCAAGTGTAATGACCTATTCCGAAGGCCTTGAGCCCAATCGCTATATCGTCATCGCGCCACGTCCAGCACAATGAGCACCCCAATCAACGCACTCAGATCTCTGACATCTGAGCAGATACAGAGTGCCGCAGCGAGAACAGCCGGAAACCCCATCGCACGTATTGCACGGAACGCTGCGGGCAAAACTGATATCCGCTCGGTTGCGCTCAACCGTGACCGTGTTCAAGCGGTCAGCCATGCGTACTCCCATGTCGTCAAGTCAGGGAAGACAACGAGTCAGTTTGCATCCGGACGTTGCTGGCTCTTTGCCGGTCTGAACCTCTTCCGGATGTCGGCTGCTGAGCGTCTGGGACTCGAAGATTTTGAGCTCTCGCAGACCTACCTGATGTTTTACGACAAGCTTGAAAAGTCCAACCTCTTTCTCGAGCAGATTATCGACAATCCACAGCTGGAAGTGAGCTCCCGCCTCCTCGACTGGCTATGTGCTGCACCGCTCAACGATGGTGGTCAGTGGGATATGTTCACCAATCTGATCGACAAGTACGGCGTGGTCCCTAAGCGCATCATGCCCGAGACGTTCTCAAGCTCGAACTCAGTTGTGATGAACCAGCACATCACCCAAAAGCTCCGCCGCGAAGCACAAATGCTCCGTTCAAAGATGCAAAATGGCGAGTCTGCGGATGCTATCAAGGTGTACAAAGATGCCGTCATGGATGACATCTACCAGATGCTCACCATCCACCTCGGTGTCCCTCCGACATCGTTTGAGTGGAAATGGGTTAACAAGGAACATAAGTTCCATACGGATGGTGAAATCACACCGCAGCAATTTCGCGATAAGTATTGTCCGATTGACCTGCATGACAAAGCCTGTCTAATCCACTGCCCACAGGCGAGTAAACAAATTCCAGCGCACTACACCGTGGGCTTTCTCGGAAATGTTGCGGGCGGACGGGAAATCTCGTACCTCAACCTGCCAATCGAGACGCTCAAGGCTGCAGCCGTTCAAATGATCCTTGATGGCAAACCTGTCTGGTTTGGCTGCGATGTTGGAAAGCATTTGGACCGTGAACTTGGTGTTCTCGATCTCAATCTCTTCGATACAGAGCTCCTGTATGGGACCGAGCTGCTGCAAGAGAAAGCGGCAAGGCTTGACTATGGGCAGAGCCTGATGACGCATGCGATGGTCCTTGTGGGGGTTGATCTCTCCGCTGATGGTAAACCGAAGCAGTGGCGTGTTGAAAACTCATGGGGCGAAGCGGTCGGAGAAGCTGGCTACCTCACGATGACCGATGCATGGTTTGACCAGTACGTCTACGAAGTTGCGATTGACAAGCAGTACATCGGCAAGAATGTCCTGGACTTACTGGACACACCGGCGACGGTTCTCGACCCCTGGGACCCGATGGGCTCGCTCGCCATCGCAGAGTAGTCAGACTCCCGTTACCAAATTCAACAACCCACCCGCCATTCTGGCCGGTGGGTCTTTGTACATTTCGACGTTGACCGTCATAAAAGCCCTCCAGTCGTGAGCCACGTGATGCATGTGAATTAAGCTGGACTTCTTACTATTACGGTCAGCATTTTCAAACTACCATCCGCCATCCCGGCCGGTGGGTCTTTGTACGTTTCGACGTTGACCGTCATAAAAGCCCTCCAGTCGTGCGCCACGTGATGCATGTAAATCAAGCGGGACTTCTTACTATTACGGTCAGCATTTTCATCGACCCACCCGCCAACCCGGCAGGTGGGCCTTTGTACGTTTCGACGTTGACCGTCATAAAAGCCCTCCAGTCGTGAGCCACGTGATGCATAATAAAAGGTGAAACACGCTGGAAATATCGTATTTCTAGTCACCTTTTTGGAGAAAATCAATGGCTATTCTCGTCGTTGGCGGCGCCGGCTACATCGGCTCACACACAGCCCTGCTGCTCAAAGAGCGCGGACACGATGTTGTTATTTATGACAACTTGGAGCTCGGACATCGCGAAGCTTGCCTCGATACAACATTTGTGCATGGCGACTACGGGGATGCCTACCTTGTCGGGAAGACAATCCGGGAACATAACATCGATGCGGTAATGCACTTTGGTGCGTATGCATCGGTCGGTGACTCAGTCTTTGACCCTGCGAAGTACTACGAGTGCAATGTGGGAAAGGGCCTGATGCTCCTCCGTGCGATGCGGGAAAATGGCGTTAAGCACTTTGTGTTCTCAAGCTCGGCCGCTACCTACGGAGAGCCACAGATTCTGCCGATTCCAGAAGACCATCCACAGAAGACAACCAATCCATACGGTGAAACAAAGCTGATGTTCGAGCGGATTCTCAGCGACTATGACCATGCATTTGGCCTGAAGTCGGTTTCGCTGCGTTACTTTAATGCTGCAGGCGCGGACGCAAAGGGTCGCCTCGGTGAGGACCACACCCCTGAGCAACACATTCTGCCGTTGATTATCGACACCGCCCTTGGACGGCGCTCAGAGGTCAAGGTATTCGGGACGGACTGGGATACCCGTGATGGCTCCTGTCTCCGTGACTTTGTCCACGTGACTGACCTCGCGGATGCGCACATCCGGGCAGTGGAGTACCTCCGTGCTGGTGAGAAAACGCGTGCATTCAACCTCGGTAATTCCTACGGTACGACGGTCAAGGAAGCTGTGGATGCTGCGCGTAAGGTCACGAATGTCGATATCTGTGCGGTGGATGCACCGCGCCGTGCAGGCGACCCAGGGCGGCTTGTAGCGAGCTGTGAGCGTATTCGTACCGAGCTAGGCTGGAACCCGTTGTATCCCGACATCGAAACGATTATTGAGCATGCGTACAACTGGCGCCGCGATCACCCAGAAGGCTATCGGACAAAGAAGGCCATTGCGTAAACGCTAAGCCACTCGGATACAAAGACACCCCCAAGTTGGGGGTGTTTTTCTTTGACTTACCGTCCCACTAGCCTGTGCTCCCTATCTTCATCCACTAAAAATCCACAAAATCCCGCAGGGCCACATTGCTCCGTGGGACTTTGCTCTCAAACTCTGATGGCTGCCGATTGCCATCAACCAAACACATCTTTCGCTATGCCGTTGCCGTAAGCCGGGGGCGACTGAACGCAACCCCATCCCACCAAAAATGATCAAATGGCGCACTCGATAAACGCACCGCAGCGATGTCCACCCAGTCACGGAGGCCCTGCTTGTCACGCCACTCCATCGCCGCCGCACCATCAGAAAACACAACTACGTGTTCCCCCGCGGATCGCGTCACACAAACATATCCTGGGCCATCAATGGGGCGTAACGCATACACCCAGCCTGCATCATGATTGACGTCGTACATACACCAATAATGTTGGCATCCTGGCTGATTTTCCTCAGGATGATTCATCCACTATAGGTAATTGGGCCTATCCTCAACCGTAACTCCAAGTGGTAGGATTCAGCCATGACCAGCAGTCAAAGCATCCCAAAACCAACCCGAAAGATCTATATCCCAGGGTTTGTGCCGCGCCTGCTCACCTGGTTTTTCCTGAATCCTCCACGTAAGCGGGATGCCCGGACACCGATGACAGAGCTGGGACTCGCTTACGACCGCTGGGCCCTGACCGCACCGGATGGCATCTCCCTCGATGCCTGGCATATTCCCCACACCGCCCCACGCGGCGTCTGTGTCGTCAGCCACGGCTACGCAAGTAACAAAGGTAACATGCTCCTATATGCGGAGCACTTGCATCCACTTGGCTTCTCGATCGTGATGCACGACTTCCGTGGCAATGGCGAATCCGGCGGCAAGGGAACCACCTTTGGCGTTCAGGAACATCAGGATCTGAGAGCGACCATCGCCGCCGCACGCGCCGCCTATCCCGGCCTGCCCGTCGTGCTCCTCGGTGAGTCGATGGGAGCATCTATTTCCTTAATGGTCGCAGCTGACGACCAGAATATCTCCGCTGTGATCGCAGACAGCCCCTTTGCACGCCTCGATGAACCCATCACAAAGCACCTCGAAATGGTCTTCGGTCCAAAGATTACTCAGCTAATCGCCGAACCCATATCGACCTTTGGAGCCACCGTTCTCGGTATGCACCCCTATGATGTAGCCCCAGAAGCTAACATCCACCTGATGACCGACACGCCGCTCCTGCTGGTCCACGGCACGGATGACAATCTGATTCCAGTAACCCACTCACATCGGCTCGCGACTGCCTATCCAGGCGACCCCGAACTTTGGTTTGTGGATGGGACACGCCACACGGAAATCATCCACCTGAAACCCAAAGAATACGCGAAAAAGCTGGAGACCTTCCTACAACAGATTCCAGCACCATCCAAAGATGAGCATCCTCATGGACATTAACGAAATCACGGCGGCAATCACCGCGTTCCGGGATGCGCGTGACTGGAAGCAGTTCCACACCCCAAAAGATGTCGCTCTGTCCCTCGTTCTTGAAGCCACAGAAGTCCTTGAGCTGATGCAGTGGAAGAATGGCGATGCGCTCGATGCAAAGCTTGCGGAGAACAAGGAAGCCCTCGGGGATGAACTGGCGGATGTTCTTTACTACACCCTTCTGCTCGCCCATGATCAAGGCATCGATGTCGAAGCCGCGTTCACCCGCAAAATGGAGCGCAACGCCGCAAAGTACCCGGTGGAGCTGGCCAAAGGGTCATCCGCAAAGTACACAGAGCTGCAAGCATCGCCAGACAAACAGAGTTAGCCTAACCGGCAGCGTGCACCACGGGACGCTCATTCGCATCCTTGACGGCCCTCCGGAGAATCTCGTGCGTCAATGGAGCAACATCTCCCTGCCCAGACAAGAGGAACTTCCCTAGAAACGCTAGTGGGCTGCTCTCAATCCAGTTGAAGTAGACGTGAGGTCGTCTGCCATTGGACATTTTGGAAACCTCAAGCAACAACGCGGCGATCGCATTTGGTACCGCGACGCCATCACAGCGCAGGACCCAGAAGCCGCTGACATCCACCCCGCGAACCACCATGTCACCGCTGAAATTGGATGCATCTTGCACATTCACTTCAAGAAATGCCCAGCGCTCCTCTTCCGCAAAGTGATGGACCCAGGCTGCCCTGCGGGATGCGACTGAGTACTCATCGACATCCTGCGTGTCCGGATGGTTGGCAATAAACCGAATCTCACCCTGCCTGGACATTTCCATAATCATCCGCCGTGCTTCGTCATCGAAATGCACTCCGGAGACACGGAGCTCAGTGACACGCCAAAGGCGGCTGATCACAGAAATGAACACGATACCGGCGATGAAGAGACTGGCGATACGGAGGCCTTCCGGGTGCTCGATGATATTGGCGATGAGGGTATAGGTGAAAATCACCGTAACGATAGAAAAGCCAATGAGCGCACCGCGCTCTTTACGCCGCCAGGCGCTCAGCGTCACCGCAACGGTTGCAGAGAGCATCAAGGCCAGAACACCGGTTGCATATGCCCCTGCCTGCGCTTCGACATCCGCCTTGAAAGCCACCGTCACCAGGAAACAGATTCCGGTAAAGATCATCACCAATGGACGCACAGCCCGCGTCCACTCAGGAGCCATCCCATAGCGTGGGAGGTACCGCGGCACGATGTTGAGCAGACCCGCCATCGCGGATGCGCCAGCAAACCAGAGAATCAACACCGTGATGATGTCGTATGCGGTTCCAAACTTATCACCAAGATAGGTGTGGGCCATGTATGCCAGCGCACGCCCATAGGCTTCGTGACCCTTTTGGAACATTTCAGGCTTGATCAGCATCGTCGTAACGGTGGAGCTGCCGATCAAGAGAACGCTCATGAGGGCAGCGGCGGCCGTAAGGAGCTTTCCAGCATTGCGAATTCTTCCCGCAGGCTCTTCTTTGTCATCGGTTGGATCGCCCTTGACGAGCGGCATCACAACAACACCCGTTTCAAACCCCGATAGACCAAGTGCCAGCTGAGGGAAGACAATTACAGCGGCGATTGCCATTTTGTCGATGCTTGGGAAGGTCTGAAAAAGGCGGGTTTGCCAGCCGGATATCAGGTCTGGATGTTGAACCAGCTGCATGATTCCCTGGCCGACGACAATACAGTTCATCACGATATAAATGGCGACGAGAGCGACTGCAATGCCGATGGCTTCATTGAAGCCCTTGAGGAAGACAGCACCGAGGAGGCCAATCAGAACCAGCGTAATGAGAACGGCCCAGTGCTCCATCCCGTGTGGCAACATCGGGTTTTCAACGATGTGCGCTGTCGCATCCGCCGCCGAGAGAGTGATCGTGATGATAAACCCTGTCGCTGCAAAGCCAATCAGAGAGAGCACAAAGAGCTTGCCATACCAATAGGGCAATAACCCGGCGAGCATCGAGATCGAGCCATCCCCATGCGGACTCGCCTTCGCGACCCGCTTGTACATCGGAAGCGCACCGAAAAGGGTTAGCAACACGAGCACCATCGTGGCAATCGGCGAAAGTGCCCCCGCCGCGAGCGCTGCAATACCTGGCTGGTAACCGAGTGTCGAGAAATAGTCAACGCCCGTCAGACACATCACCTTCCACCACGAATGCGTATGGTGGTGGGCTTCGACTTCTTTCTCCGTTTCGTAAAAGCCTTCCGGCTCTTCATAACCGGCTAAAACCCATTGACGAAGCTTTTTACTGATGCTCATTTTGACTCACTGCAGGCAATCCGCCATGCATCCACACACGCCTTTGCAAGTGTGACATCGACTTCACTCGTCACATCCCCGCCCGGCTTTGCCCCTGTCCCAACAATCACCGCAGTGGCTCCAGCGGCCGCAAGCGCTGCAGCCGTGGCTGGCGTATAGCCGCTGCCAACCGCAATCAAGGCATTGGGAACGGCAGCCCGTACGCGCTCGATGTCCGCCGTGTCCACACCAAAACCTGTCCCAGTCCCGCTTACGATCAGGCCATCCGAGAGGCCGCGGTAAACCGCATCCTTGGCATGATCCTCGATACGGATATCTGCACCACCCAGCTGGCTGGCGTGCTTGACAAAGACATCCGACCAAACGCGGATATTCGCCCCCAGCTGGGACTTGAGCAGCTGGACAGCTCGCGCTTGCCCCTGAACAATTCCCTGATCAGTAACCGCCGCCCCGACATAGACATTAATGCGTACAAACTGGGCACCCACCGCGTGGGCGATCGAAACTGCCGCAGGGCCATCGTTGCGGAGACAATTGATACCAAGCGGCATATTTGGATAAGCCGCGCGCAATGCCGCAGCACAGCGCGTCAGACAGGCAATCGTGATCGGAGGAACAGCTTCGAGCGCAAATGGGGCATCAAAGAAATTCTCAACCATGATGGCATCCGCGCCGGCACTGACCCAGCGACCCGCCTCACGAAGCGCTCGCTCGATAGTGACATCAAGGGATTGTTCGTAGCGGACACTTCCTGGGAGCGCCGAGAGGTGCACCATTCCAACAAGAGGACTGGATGGATTCCAGAGTTTTGGCACCAGCTGCTGATTGTTCACTAAAGCCACCCTACCGGATGTAAATCCATTCGTCCAACAGGTGCCTTGCCGGGCACTTAATCATCAAGTCTAACCGTTCAACAAAAAGGCCTCCGGTAGAACCCCCGGAGGCTATTTTCAGTAGAAGATCCCAGCCTAGTTCATGCGAACTGGGCGGCCACCATCCGCAGCGCTCTTCCAAGCGGCCTCGGTCAGCTCAATCGTGCGTAGCCCACAGATTGGAGGCGCAGCCGGTGTGTCGCGCTCGCCACGGATGACCTGAACAAAGTCTTCATCGATGTTGCGGGTTCCCGGAATCGTCGCGCCATCTAGGGTCGTGCGGACATTGTTTTCATCCACAAATGACAGGTTGCCATTGCGGTAGAAGAAGGCGCCGCGCTCGCAGTAAATCGTGATGTCTTCATGCCAGCCAACAATGGTGTCGCCGATAACGGAAATGTTTCCGATCGCACCATTGGTGAATGTCAGCGACAGCGCAGAATCGATGTCCACCGGGGTGCCCCGGTTGTCCATAAATGCCGCAACCTGTGCGACGGTCAGGCCAGTAACCCACAGAATGATGTCGACGAGGTGCGAACCAGAATCGTTGATCTGACCGCCACCCGAGAGAGCTGGATCTTGGCGCCAGGTACCAGCAACGGCGGTTTTCCAGTGCTGACATTGCATCGCGGTCACGTAAGTAACCGCGCCAAGCGCGCCGGATGCGATTTTGTCTTTGATGATGGCAAATTGGCCAAAGGCATGGCGCTGATAGGCCAGTGCAAAGACCTTGTCATACGACTTGTTTCGCTCGAGCAAGGCGTGGGCTTCCGTGACGCTGGAGACCATCGGCTTTTCGCAGAGAATATGCTTGCCGGCATCCATCGCCGCATTCACCTGATCGAAGTGCTGGGTGTGCGGGGTGATGATCTGAACAGCATCAACATCCTCGCGGGCAAGCAGCGCTTTGTAATCCGGCGTCTCAAATGCATTCCGCAGATACGGATAAGTCTCTTTTGCGAGTGCGATTTGGCTTGGATTGATGTCACAGAGGGCGGTGACTTCGACACCCTCGATGTTCTTTAGCTGGCCCATGTGGTGGCGTGCCATGCCCCCGGAGCCGATGATGCCTATGCGTACCTGTTTGCTCATGGTTTACCTCGTGCAGCTTTGGGGCAACAATGCCCGCTGAACCACGGGCTATTTCGCAAGAGCCGGCTCTATATTCCTGCAAACATCACGGGTTTATTTGCTATTCGATGCCAGCAAACCGGCCCATTAAGCGGGCAACCGCTTCGCGCGGCTGGACATTTTCGTAGCACACCGCAAAGACCGCATCACAGACGGGCATTTCGACCCCAATCTGCTTTGAAAGGTTTCGGAGCGCTTTGGATGACTCAACACCCTCGGCGACCTGTCCGATAGAGGCCACTGCATCGGTCAGGGGCATCCCCTGCGCAAGCGCATACCCTACCCGCCAGTTTCGGCTGAGGCGGCTGCCGGCGGTCGCGAGCAGGTCTCCGACACCGGAGAGGCCATAAAAAGTGTCTTTGGATGCGCCCATCGCGACGCCAAGACGCGCCATTTCCACCAGCCCCCGCGTTAGGAGGGCAGCTTTTGTGTTGTCTCCGAAGGAAAGGCCATCTGAGATGCCGGCCGCCACAGCCAGAACATTTTTCACCGCTCCGCCGACTTCAACGCCGATGCAATCCGTGGATGCATACACGCGGAAGCGCTCTGTGCAGAACCAGCGCTGGACGGCTGCTGCCGTGTCGACATCGTGGCACGCCGCCACCGCCGCTGCCGGGATATCCTGTGCGACTTCCGTCGCGAGGTTTGGCCCACTGAGGACGACGCTACGACCGTTCCAGCCGGCGCGCTCCATCACAGCGGATGGTAAAAGCAGGCTGTCAACCTTAATGCCTTTGCTGACGATGACGGCAACGGGCCCAATATGTGACCCGAGGTTGCCATTTAGGAGATTAACAACCTGAGTGGTCATTTGACTAAGTGCGCCGGCAGGAACCGCGAAGACAATGCCATCCACATTGTCAATCGCAGCAGTCAGGTCTGCGACAATCTCAATGGTCTCCGGAAGCGGACATCCAGCAAGGTACTGGCGGTTTTCACGATGTTCCTGCAGGCGCTCAACTTGATCTGGTGAGCGGTCCCAGAGGCGTACAGAAACACCCGCGCGTGCGAGGAGCAATGCGAGCGCTGTACCCCAGCTTCCGGCACCAAGAACTGCAACGGTTTCCTGCATTGTGACCAACCCTAATCCCAGCGGATGAGCGGAAGCTCAATCGGTGATTCGGCCCTTTCGCGGCTTGGGTCCATCCGGAATCTCGCCCCGGTTGGCCCGGCAAGGGACCACGCCAGCTGTCCCGTCCAGCGGTACCAGCCATTTCCTGTTGAAACAAGCGAACCGACATCCGAGCGGACCGCATCAGCACCCAGATTGCCATCGGTTTCAATTCCGATGATGACCGAAACCGTAACATCCTCGGCGCCAATCGAATTGCCCAGATGGACATCCACAGCTGCCTCAAGCAAGCCAACTTCGCGCTCTGTCAGGCGGCCATTGACCAGTTTGACATCCGGCCATGCGGCGCGAACCCGATTCTTCCAATCAAGGAATGCCCGACCTTCGGCGCCATTGTCTGCGATCAGGCTGAGATAGCGCTGGCCATTTGGAATATACGCGCGCTGTGTGTATTCACGGACCATCCGTTCAGTGGAAAAGTGCGGGCCAAGCACCGCAATGCTCTCCCGGACCATCTTCAACCAAGCCTCTGGAATTCCATCGGGTCCGCGGTCATAGAACATCGGGACAATGTCACGCTCAAGCAACGCATAGAGGTCTTCGGCCTCGCGGCGGTCGGCCAGCTCGTGGTCATCCGGCATGTCGCCCACACCAATCGAAAACCCGAGGTCCGGGTGATACGCTTCGGCCCACCAGCCATCTAGGACGGAACAGTGCAGCGCACCATTGATGACAGCCTTCATGCCACTGGTCCCGGATGCTTCCATCGGGCGGCGAGGCGTATTGAGCCAAATGTCCACGCCTTGTACAAGATAGCGGGCCATTTCGAGGTCATAGTCCTCGAGGAAGACGACTTTTCCACGGACACCGGGCTCCTGGGTAAAGCGGACGATTTCCTGGAGGATACGTTTACCGTTGTCATCCTTTGGATGTGATTTACCCGCAAACACGATCTGAACTGGGTTTGGTCCGGCGAGGAGACGCTTGATGCGGTCACGGTCGCGCAGGATGAGATCGCCACGCTTGTAGGTGGCGAAGCGTCGCGCAAACCCGATGGTCAGGACATCCGGGTCGAGCGCGTGGCGTGCGGCTGCGATGTCATCCGCTTCCCGGCGCATCGCACGTTTCGTCAGGCGTGTTCGCGTCCAGTCGACAAGACGGCGACGGGTCGCATTGCGGACACGCCATATTTCGCCAAGATCAAGCCGATGTAAGCCTGCCGGGTCATTGAACGCATCCACGGAGTTCCATAGCGCCAGCATTTCCTCCGAGAGAAAGGTGCGGGTATGGATGCCATTGGTGACGCTGGTGATGGGGATTTCATCCACAGGATGTTCCGGCCAACCAGGCCGTGCCATTTCACGCGACACGACGCCGTGGAGCTCTGCGACAGCATTGACAAATCCAGCATTCCGGATCGCGAATACCGCCATGTTGAAGCGCTCATCCGTTTCGCTTGGGTGATGTCCACGACCGCGCACATAGTTGAGGTCAAAACCCGCCTGGTCAGCGGCATCCGCGAGGTAATGGTCGAAGAGCGAGCGTGGGAAGACATCAAATCCCGCGGGAACTGGCGTGTGGGTCGTAAAGACATTTCCAGCCTTGGAGATGGTGGCAGAGAGATCAGATGGCCATTGATGCTCTTGAACACCCTGGCGAATACGCTCGAGGGCCAGAAACGCGCTGTGCCCTTCATTCATATGGCAGACGGTCGGGCGAAGACCAAGGACATCGAGGGCGCGGAGGCCACCAACGCCTAGGAGGAGCTCCTGCTGGATGCGGGTTTCCTGATTGCCACCATAGAGGTTGCCGGCAATCCACTTGTCGGACTCATTGTTTTCAGGAACAAAGGTGTCGAGGAGAACGAGCTGCATTCGGCCGACATCGGCAATCCAGACCCGGCACCGCACACTGCGATACGGGAGGGTGACATCGATGGTGTGCCCGGTGTCACGCAACGGAAGGTCTTCTGGATGTACGGGCGGGTAGTTTTCAACCTGCCAGCCATTGTTATCGATGTCTTGGCGGAAGTAGCCTTTACGGTAGAGGAAGCCGACGGCGGTGAGCGGGATGCCGAGGTCACTGGATGCTTTGCAGTGATCACCAGACAGTACGCCTAGTCCTCCGCTGTAAATGGGCAAACATTCAGCAATACCGAACTCAGCCGAGAAATAGGCGATGCGATAGTCATCTGGGATACCGGATGGCTTATTTGTATCCCACCAGGTTTCGCCGGAAAGATAGGTTTCCAGTGCTGCTGCAGCCGTATCCAAGCGTTTCAGAAAGGATGTATCAGCGGCAAGTTCCTGCCAGCGCACGGCCGGTGTGGTTCGCAGGAGGCGCACCGGGTTGTGACCACTCTCCGCCCACGCAGCGTGTCCACCAATACGCTCCCATACGGCGCGCACCGCTGGGTTCCACGACCAATAAAGGTTGTTAGCCAGCTTCGGGAGAGCGCTCAGGCGCTCAGGAAGACGGAGTGGGATTGCGACACGTGTGGATGTGGAAAGCATGTAGCAAGTATATCTGCCAACATTTCACGGGTTTAGCTGATTGCCACGAAAAAAGCCATACCGATCATGGTATGGCTTTTCAAAAGTTCGTTCATCGACGCTGTAAGACTAGTCGTCCCAGGGGCTTTTGGTGTTTAGCAGGATGATTGGCGAACCAAAGGCCATGAACCATCCAGACATAATGCCAAGGCTCTCCTGCCACGAATGGCTGACAGCCCAGTCTGCACGGCTGCAAAAGAAGCAAAGGGCAATACCGGCCAACGTACCACACCACATCATTAGTGCGCGCAGCGGCCAAGGAATTCGTTCCAGCAATCCAATCATGACATTCTCCGTTTACAGTAAACCCCCCGGACACAGGGTTTGTCAATTCTCAGCGACATAGAATCCGCCATTTGACGGCTACAACTTTAGCCCATTGCTAAGGAGTGACCGTCAAGATCACCGTCTTAGATGTTGCTCCAGTCGTCGCCATCAACGTCACCCCAGTGCTTACGGGCACAATGCTAGTCGGGATGGAAAAGCCTACCGTCTTTGTGCCTGCAGGAACGACAATCGTTGCGGGCAACGAAACACTCGCATCCGAGCTCGTAAGCGTCACCACCACGCCACCCGCCGGTGCCATCCCGGAAATATTGATGCGGCCAGCAATGGTTTTGCCACCTTGCACGGTTGAGGTGGACAGAAGGAAGACTGTCACGACCGGAGCCAACACTCGAACGGTACCCACTTTACTAACAGCTCCGGTCGCCGCCGTGATGCTTACATTTGCATCCGCAACCACAGCAACCGTCGTTACCGGAAAGGACACATTGGTAGCG
>Ga0255107_1000130_pt1 | contig 19997 bp, 25 predicted proteins | sample Law_Cont_RepC_8h_FD_188457 | JGI IMG/M metagenome (GOLD analysis project Ga0255107, IMG submission 188457) | Freshwater microbial communities from St. Lawrence River, New York, United States - Law_Cont_RepC_8h | ecosystem: Environmental > Aquatic > Freshwater > River | place: USA: New York... | reverse complement strand
CCACCGCCCCCTCCGCCGCCCGATGCGTTAGCTCGGCTAGTAGCCCGGTTTCCCGACTGAGTGCTTTGCTTTGCCTGACGCGCCATCCAGTCTAACGTGCGGCCCGCCCTGTTAGCGTTAGCGGTTACACTCTGGAGGGTCTGTGCAATAGTGGTCAGGGCCTGCTCCAGCGCTGCCGTCTTTCCTGCCGCGGCGGTTAGCTGGTTTGCAGCCGTTGCACTAGCCGTCATCTTGGCCGTGAACCTGCTCGACGCCGCCGCCATAGCGTCGAAGCGCTTGGAGATTTCAGCGCTAGGCAGGTTCTTCGCTAGCCGCTGGAACTGACTGTTCATCATCCCCATCCGTTGCTGAACCTTCAGCAACCCCTGTTCGATCTTGGCTAGGGCGTCTAGCGTATCGTCAGGGTTACTGAGGAAGTCGATGGCTACGTTAGCTTCGGATGCGCTCATAGGGTGTCAGTGATAGGTCGGCAGATTTTTCCTTGAGAAGCAAGATAGGCGTGTTCGTAGGCAAAAGCTAGGGCTAGAGGTATATCATGCAGAATTTGTTCCTGAGTTAGTCCGCTAACCGCCCGCACTGACACAATCAGACTGATTGGCCAGGGGGCGGGCAGTCGTTTCCCTCCGCAGACGGTGGAAGCCCCGGCACAGTCGGGTTCCTAGCAGAGACGCGGGTAGCGCCGCCCGCCTGAAGATACTCCATGACTTCCGTTAGCACCTCGAAAGATTCCGGCCCGTAAGGGATAGCCTCCGCCACTGCTAGCACAAGTTCGGTAAAGCTAGGGGAGTTTGCTGACTTGACGGCATCGCGGCTAGTGGGCTGCGAGCAAAGGTGCAGCACCTCGCACGCGGCTTGGAGCTTGTCGGCTAGTTCGACATCGGTGCCCATTACAAGCGGGTTGTGCTGACGAAGCAGGATCATCAGGTCGGCTAGGCAAAGCAGGCGCAGGTGGAAGCCTGCAATCACCCACCCGCTGCCGTCGATCCCGTCTGTGTAGCCCGAGCCTACTAGCAGTGCCGCGGCATCCGCGTCAGGGATTGTGGAGCTTGCGGATGCCGAGTCGCCCATGATGGCGTCTAGCTCCTTGTCTTCGGGGGCGGCAGGCACTGCCACTTCCGCAGGGAGTCGGGAGTATCCGGGTTTCTTAGAAGGGCGGCGGGCTAGAGGGGTGGCAGTGTAAGACATGTTAGGCGGTGGTTTGGTTAGTGGAAGATGGTTCTATAGCCCCTTCGGAGACTCGCGTCTGAAGTGGGCTAGGCTCTACCCTGCCGGGTGCGGCTATCATGCCGCGGCGTTGCGCGGCTAGGTGTTTGCGCGAGCCTTCCGTGACCCATAGCACCGCGGACAAGCCTTTGCCGGGGGCAGTCATCGGAATGGTGGGGCGGCTAGTCTCGAACTGCCGTGCGGTGTCCGCGTACTGAATGATCGCGGCTAGCGCAAAGGACAGCGGGCACATCGGGTTGTTAGCGATGTAGGCGTAGGGGTCCGTTGAGGCTACCTTAGCCGCGGCGTGGGTGTCGATAATCCGCTCGGGGTCGCTACCTGCAAAAGTGAAAATCGCCTGACGGCGACCATTGCCGAAGGCGATTAGTTTGGGAGCGGCCACCTGCGGCACGCCTACCGCTAGGAGGGCGGATGCTAGCACAAGGTCTGTGACCGTGCAGGGGTTCTGCTTAGCGATGGTGGTGGCGCGAGCCGCCGCGTTCTGTTCACGAGAATGTTGAGACATAAGCTAGGCCGGGGAATTAGCACCCGGCGAAGTTAGGGTTTGTGAGCGGTTAGACTCCGATGCCGTCCCAGCCGACAAGATCCACGGTGGTCTGAACGTAGTCTTCGTTATTGAGCGAGACTTGGATTTTCTTGATGTAGAGCGTGCCCACGATCAACTCTCCGGCAAACACCGCAGCATTTGCTAGGGTAACTATGTCGCCTACGTCGTCAGCGGTAGTCCCGACAACACCGTAGCCTGTGACCTGCACGGAGTTGTTTCGGTTATAGAACGCGGCGTTGCAAGTTTCACCGCAACCGTTCTTGATCTCCTTCAGGTCGCTGTCTAGCGTGAAGGTAACGCTCTGGGTCTTGAGCGCGAGTTCTTCGTCAGGCACCCCGAAGATGGGAGGAGACGAACCGACAGAAACGAGAAGAGCGCATGCCATAATTAGGTAGGGTTAGAGTAGGTTGGTGTGCCCTGACAGAACCACAAAGGGGTCGCCCTGTCAATACCCGGAACTCACTCCTCCTGGCAAAGCGTGTTGTGCCTCTGCGCCCGGTACATGGCGGGGACTGCTACCGTTATCGTGATGATCGACTCGTAGTACACTTCAGACTCCACCTCCGGCAGACCGATGGAGAAGTAGATAGGGAACGGCGTGGACTTGTCTAGCGTAGCGTCCGGCCTTTGGTCGTCCCCCGTTTCGATAGCGTCTAGCACTAGCGCAACCCAATCTTCGTGCCCCGGCTTAGAGCCTGCGATGTCAGGCCGAGGGTTAAGGATACCCGCGGTGATGGAAGTCATAACCGAAATCTGAATCTGACGAGTCGGAGTAACAGGTGCGTCCAGCCGCGCCTGCTTCGGAGCCGTAGGCCCTAACGCCCCGCCCATAGCGCTCTTCGCCTCAGAGGTTAGGGTGCCGCGATACCGGACGCAAGGAAGGTGCGCCTCGTCGATCTGCTCAAATGCACTGCTTGCAAAAAGCACGCTGGAGCCTGACACGCCGGACTTTTTCGGGAGCTTCATTCCGGCTAGCATCCCGCCTGCCGCATGCTCCCGTGTTAGGCGTTTGAAGATACACGCTAGCGGTGCGTTGTAGACGGCGAAGTCTTTTACGGGAGGGATGGAGTCTTTCATGGAGAGTCTAGCACAGCTTGAATAAACTGACGCATCGCCATCTTCGTCGTGGTCCGCATGAAAGGCAAGGCGTGGCGAATGATCCACATGGCACGGATTCCCCGCACCCGCTTAGCAAATACGAAGTCCTTGCCTACCCGGTACTTGGGGCGGCGCTTTGCCTGCCTAGCCGCTATTAGCTCCGCCACCACAACGCGAGGGCCTGCCATGGCGGCGCGGCGCGTTAGGGGCACGAATAGCCGCTTGGCGTTCTTCGGGCCGTGAGCTTTTGTGCCGCGCTCCAGAAAGACCATAACCTTTGAGGTATTGACCACCGTCCACCCTGACCCTCTGCTAGAGGGCATCGGGATCACGCGCCACATTTTACGGGTCTGCCCCGTCCACCGCTTAGGGGTAGCCATGACCATCCTAGCATGCCACAGATACGCGGATTTTTGCAGGATGCTGTCCTGCACCTGAGGCGTTAGGGCCTTTCGCAGCCGCTTGAGCTTTTTCAGCGTAGCGGGTACGCTAGTCTCTATGCGGATAAAGCCCACGGTTAGAGGCGGTGGGAAGTTAGGCGCATGTTGCGGAGGCGGGCCAGAACGTCGTTAGGCACTGCCTGCACTAGCACCGCTTCGTTTTCCCCGCCGAACGAGCGGGATGTCTTTTTCCACAAGCCGCTGAGTGCTGCTGCGATTTTGATAGCAGCGTCGTTGATGTCAGGATGCAGGGTGGGCGGCGGCAGGTTGTCAGGATCGTTCTCGTCCAGCGCATAACCGAACGTCCCTTTGATTTTGATAACCCCCGTGAACCCGCCCGCCGAATTGATAGTGCGGGTGCCTACTGTGAAAGTATAGTCGGCATCTTCGATTTCGCCGTAGGCACCTCCGGTTAGTGCCTCCCCGTCCTGTGTGAGTTCCGTTAGCGTTATGATTGGGAAGGGCAGGACAATGAACGCGCCAATGTTGTCCCGCGGGTCCACGGTGTAGAAGCTAGCGGAGTAGTTCTGAAACCACACGCTGGACCCTAGCCTCTGATCGACCATCCGGCTAGCGGCGTTGATCGCTTCCTCCAGTTTCAGTTCAAGCTCCGGGTCATCGTTGCCGATGAAGTTGCGGAGTTGAATCATAGAGCAGTAGGGTCGTTGAAGAGGCATAGGGTCTGGCGGTTAGGTTACTTGCTTGCGAATGGCGAGGCGGGCTTTGTCTGCGGCGCGGCAACTAGCTTCTGCTGAACGGTACGCACCGCAGCCTCTGCCACCTTGCCGCCCTGCTCGTACTGCTGGACTAGCACCGCCTTCTCGTCCAGTGACAAGTTAGGCAGTTCCTTGAGCCATCTGTCGAAGGTGGCGCGGTTCATGGCTTGCTAGGCTTAGCGGCTTTCTTTGCGGCGGGAGCGGCACGTTTGCGGGCAGGTCCGGCGGGAGCGGCAGGAACCTCTTCGCTAGGCTGTTCCTTGTCATCCTCGTCTTCGTCTCCTTCGTCCTCTTCCGCGTCTTCCTCGTCATCGGCAGACGGTTCTTTGTCCCCTTCCTCCGCCGCCTTCTCGCCCTGAGGCTCCTTGTCGTCCTCTCCGTTAGGCTCGTCGTCTTCCTCGTTCTCCTCGTTCGTATCCTCGTCCGAGGCGTCAGGACAGGCTAACCGTTCACCGTGAGATAACGTATCCCAGCCGTGAGCCCTAGCCGCACGGCGGATGTTATCCACGATGGCATCAACGGACATAGACTCAAAAGCATCCACAGAAACGCCTAGCTCATTCATCGCCACTAGGACGTTCATCAGTAGATGGCGCGGCATCTCCCGTAGGGTGTTAGGCGCGTGACGGTGGCTCCAGTCGATTTTCCGCAGGTCGTACACAAACCGGGCGCGTAGCGGCACAATTTTGCTAGGCAGCGGCTGCTCAACTAGAGCCTCAAACTGATCGCTATCCATAACGGATAGCTCCTCATCGAGATAGAGATCGACTTGGTCGCCTGCTTTAAGATCGCCAAAGCGTCCTACCTGCATTGGGTGTCCTTTATAGGTGAATGTTCTAGGCATAGTGGGGTTGGTTAGTAGTTTAGCGGTTAGCCGCGGGCCATACTAGCGCAGGAGTGCAAGCGTTGCAAACGAAAGTCCCGCCCCCGGAAATCCAAGGGCGGGACCGCATTCATACCCCAGAAACTCAGGCGGCGTAGTCGATGGCCAGACGGACGTTAGGCACCGTAGCAGAGGTGGTTTCCCGCGGCACAAAGGCCCGACGGAACGAAGCGATCACGCTCTTGACCTGCTTTTTCTTATCCGCATCCGTTTCGACAGTGAAGCCGCGGCGGACACCGAGATACCAGCTAGGCTTGTGGATGAACAGCATAGAGCCGCGGGTGTTGCCGCTAGCACCGTTGACACCCGTTGCGGTCAGGTCTTCACGATTCCGCTCGGAGACGATGATAGGAACGCCGAAGATCACGCCAGCCGCACCCGTCAGGACGCGAGCAAGAGCAGGATTTCCGACTTTCTCCACCGTCAGCGTAGACGTCAGCCCCACAAGGTCGTTGTACCCGCGAGGGCCGCAGACGAGCAGAAGATCGGAGCGCTTGATCCCGTACTTGCCCATGCCCTTAAGCGTAGCCAGGATATTAGACTCGATAACGCCGTTAGTAAGCCACGACGTAGTGCAGCTACCCGCGATAGCATACTTCCGCAAACCCGAGAATAGCCGGGCTGGCAGCGTAGCCGTGCCAGCAGCGGCTTGCGTGTCGGTATCTTGGTGCGTTGCGGAGACGTCCCCGTTGATGATAGCGTCTTCAAGCGCATCTGCCGCGCCGCTAGCCAAGTCGTCCTGAAGCATAGGCAGGATCGGGATGATAGAATCCTCGTCCGCTTCGTAGGAGTAGTCAGCAATCCCGATGAGCTTCTGCGCGTCCAGCGTTACCAGACCCGTCCCCGGCTCGCTGCTCGCAGGATCACTCCCTGGCGCTTCCGAGCCCTTACGGAATGCTGTCCGCGCGGTCTTCAGCGGCATCTTGTAAACGTCGGTCGGCATGTTGATTTCCTGACCGATCATCGCCGCTGCTAGGGCGCTCTCAAGATACAGCCGCATCTGGAGTTCGCTAGAGAGGTCGGACGGAATGAGTTCTGCCCCCGTACCCGCGCCGCCCGTGGTTAGGGTCTTTGTGCGGACGTTGTCGAGCATTTTGCTGCCGCGAGCCGTAGCACGGGTGAAGAGCTTGGCGTCGATGCCGTTCTGCTGGGGAAGACCGAGGCAGACGTTGAGCAGTTCCTTGCCCGCAACCGTTAGGTTCCCGGCGCGGTGTGCCACAAGGTCAGTGTCGCCTGCACCGTCGGTAGGGAACACGTTCTTGGCGGACACGCGACCCGCAGAAGTCAGGGCACGCTCGAAAGCGCTAGCAAGCTGGTCGGCAGTCAGGGCACCTTTCTGCGCTTCGGCGACAGCGGCCTTGATAGCATCCGCAGTTTCCGTTGCGGTGTTAGCGGGCGTGAAGGCGGCGAGGGCGTTTTTGACGGCAGTCTGAATGTCGGCGAGTTTGACGTGGCCTTTGTTAGCGTCTTCCACTGCCTTGATGATGGCGTCTTGGTCGATGCCTTTAGAGGCGAGGGTATCCGCCAGGGCGCTAGCGACCATGCCTTTAAGCTGGTCAGCACTCAGGGCAGTGTCCCCGTCGTCTTCCAGAGCGAGGGCTTCCTTGACGAAGGCTTCGTCAAGAGTGACCTTGTCTTCGGCGGCTAGGGCCTTGAGCGTAGCGAGTTCCGACACTTCATCGGCGGACATTTGCAGGGCGGTTTTTCCGAGCAAGACGGCGAGCCGCTTGCGTTGAGCGTTGGTCAGTTTCATGGGTGTGTTATAGTGGGATTGTTAGGTTGAACTTTCTGCTTGTCTCGCCCGGTACTCCCGTCGGTTTCGCTAGCGTCAAAGCTGTGAGGATAATTGCACCGAGGAACGGGCTAGTCAATAGTTTGCACGAAATGCAAATTTTCTGTCAGTCCTGATAGGGCAGCAGGCAGTAAGTGACGGGAACCGTGTTCCACTTTTTGTCGTAGAGCCTAACGGCTTCCGACTTTGCCAGGGTGTAGAACGCGTCCCACTGTGCGGGTGGGATAGTCTGACACCCGAGAGAGGAGGTGCCGTTTCGCCCGCCGCGGTGGATGTTAATTCCAAACTCGCCCCGCCACAAACCTCCGCCGAGGCAGTAGCCGCGACGATCACTAACCCCTTCCTTCACATAGTCCGTGCCGTCGCGGCGCACAATAACCGGACCCTTACGCTGACAGATTGCAGGATACTGAGCGGACGCACCGCCGTGGATGCTGAATTGATAGACGGGATACCAGCCGGGTTGCAGCGTAGCGATGCCCTCGCGGAAAGCAGAAGGGTCGGTATTGCCGTTGAACGCGGCGAACGTGTTAGGCGTTAGGAGGAATACAGCATCATCGAAGATACCGCGGTCGTTCTTCCCGTTTGCCCCCATACTGTCCCGGTAATAGGCGGGATAGCCGACGATGAGGAAGTCAGGAAGCCCGTTAGCGGTTTCCTTCGGGTACGCCTTTTTGATGAGAGCGACTAGCGCATCCCGCTTAATCTGCGGGCGGGAGTTAGGTACGAGAGACATGGTTGCGGTGGGGTAGCGTCAGGCCGGGTTGTTATTTGCCGAGGTTGATTTCCAGACCCACGGGCTCCTTGCCCACTGGTTCCTTGCCGGACTTCGACGGCTTGCTAACTTGGAACTCCGCACCCACACCACCGTAACTAACGCTAACGCGGGTATCGTACCCGGCGCACCCTGACGCGAGCAGCAGGACCGCGGCTAGTGCAAGGATTGCAATTCCTAGCGCCCCGGCTTTCAGCGCCGCCTTGCCGCCTTGGAACGTAGCGCGGTTGTGGCTAGGGCAAGGATTGCAGAGTTGCCCGAGGTGGCACATGCCGCAGCCCGTGCAGTCCGCACAGGGAGGAGTGTTAGCGGCAGCGCTCATTTCGCCACCCCCGTTTTGTCTGCGTCCTTCGCAGAGAAGCCGGACCACGCCGCACCGAACCCGGCTAGGCTGAGGCTAACACGCTCCAGTGAAAGCGGAGCGCCGTTCGATACGTCGTAGAGATGCTGGGCTAGGTTGAGGGCCGCACCCAGAAACGCCACGATCCCGCCGATCAGGGTCTTTCGGCTAGCCAGGAAAGGTTTCAGGAATTTAGTCATGGCGGACGGATACGCCCTTGCTGGCCGCTAGTCAATCCCCTGCGTTCGTGGTGCGTTTCAGGAGTAGTTCGATGTCAGGCATTGGCGTAGTCATGCCGTCTGCTTCATCCTTGAAAGGGCAGGCGCGAATGTGGCACCGCTTGACCGCATCCCGGAATCCGTAGAGCCGCCCAATGATAGCGGTTAGCTGGTTAATCACCCCGTTGAGTTCGTCAATCTGCTTGCGTTGGTTGCGCGTCTCTAGCCAGACTTTTCCTAACGCCGCGCCTTGAAGCAGCAGTGCGGCGTAGGCGAGTTTGTCATAAGGTGTGATGCCGTCCATAGTGGGCTTCCTATATCAGAAAGGAATCAATTCCACAAGCCCTTGCCGCAAAGAATGTTGCGCGGAAAACCCGGTGCGGGCGGCTTTTTCCGTCGATGCTAGCGAACGCCTGACTCCGCAATCCTGTGTCGGCGTTACGCGGATCGAAGACTTAGAGCGCGTCAGCATGCACACCGCCGCCGCTAAGGTGCCTAGCGTAGTGGTTTTCCCGGTTCCGACGTTATAGACTCCGGTCCCGTGAAAGTCGAAGGCATAGTGGATGATGGCTCTTACCACGTCTCTGACATGGACGAAGTCGCGGCTGACATCTGGAGAGCCGTGGATGTAGATAGGCTCGCCGCTAGCCGCTGCCCGAAGCATAGCAGGAACGACGCCTCCTAGCTGGCTAGGGCCGTACACGTTAAAGAACCGCAGAGCCACAGCACTCCGATTCCTGCCAGCGTACTCCTCGACTACCTGCTCGCCTAGCCGCTTAGTGTGCCCGTAGATGCAGGCAGGCGCTAGTCGGTCAGACTCTCTGCTAGCCCATCCCTTTCTGGCTTCTCCGTAGACTGCGGCGCTGCTAGCAAAGACGACCCGCCTGACGCGAGCCTTGCGGGCGGCTTCTAAGACCGTGCGTGTGCCGTCTACGTTGACCGCCGCACAGCGCGAGGGATTAGCCAGCGCCTCGCCTACGCTAGAGACGGCAGCTAAGTGAATGACGGTGTCGGCACAAGCCACCGCCCTCTCCACTGCCTTTCGGTCAAGGATGTCGATGCCTCCGGGGAGGGCTAGGTCCAGGGCTTCCGCGTCCGCTAGGTTTTGCAAGGCGTGCAACAGGTGCGTGCCTATGAACCCGGCTCCCCCTGTAACAATGACCTTTCGCATAGCGACGATAGATTACACGCCGTCGGGAGAAGCGCCATTCGGCGTTAGGCCGGGATCGGGATTCTGAAGCTCTACAGGTAGCGGCACTAGCGTAACGACGCCGTCCGTAATGGAAAACTGGCGGGGCGGGGTATATTCTTCAGGAAGCATAGCTACGACTGGGCGTCCGTTATATCCGCCTAGCATAAAGGTAATCAGATCCCCTCCACGGACGAATAGCTCTTCACCTCGCGGCCCTATAGCCGCGAGGATTTCTTCAGGCGTTGCGTCAGGAGAGTTCCACAAGCGATAGAATATCCATTGGTGTGCAATCGACATCTCTTGCGCAATGCAGCTCATGCGGTGGAGGATCTCCCGCGCGGCTTTGGCCGATGGCGACTCTACTGGAACAGTGACTGGTGGAACAAGAATTTCTGGCATATTAGTTAGTGTAGGTTGAGTGTTACCCTATAATTCGGCAGTGGGTTGATACCGTGGCCCCGTTTGTGTTTGTTAGGGCTAGCCCTCGTCTAGTCTCTATAAGACCGCGAATGAGCCGTGGATAGAAAACAAGATTCTGCGGTCTGATCCTGTGCGGAGCAATGCCTTTGGCGAGGGCCGCGATCTCTGCCGCAGTCAGCACGACGTTCCAAATCCCTACCTCTGCGATGTCACCGTTGGCATACGCTCCCGGAACCAAGTTTTGAAGCCGCGCCCCAATCGTAACACGGCTCAACGTCAGCGCAGTTCCTGGGTTGGTAACTGGGGTGCCCGCCACTCCATTCCGCCACGAGATTATGCCATTGCCTGCCGTGTCGTAGGTTCCGCAGGTGTGAACCCACACTCCTGCCGGGTTTGCTGCGGTTACGCTAACCGCTGCGACTTGAACATTTGCGTCAGAGATCCGCGATGCCTGAATAGTGGTGGATTGCAGCACTAACTGACACCGTCCTAACGTACTACCGCCGATTGCTAATGGCACGTTGGACCCTGGCGTAGCCGTCGGCTTGTACCAGCACGCCATCGTAAATGGTTCCACAGTGACCGGAGCAGACCCGCCGATCATGTATTGGGATGTGCCGTTGAATAGATACGCCATGACTTAGTTCCCCCGGATTTCCATGATGACCAGTTCGGCGTCGAAGCTAGCCGTGTCGCTTGCGTTAGCTCCGTCGCGATAGATGCGGATGCGGAATGGTTCGCCCGAAAGAAGCCCGTCTACTGTCGTCATCGTGATCTCTGTCGTCGTTACGATGCCCGCAGTTCCGTTTGCCGTCCCGACAGCGGTAAACACGTTAGTGTCCCACGAATCAGCCGTCAGGTCCGTGTTCATGCGCTCGATCTGAGCAGCCCACACGACATTGCCGGAAGGGGTCGCTGTGTCCAGCTTCCATGTTAGGCGTACCTTCAGCCCGCTAGTCATGTCAAAGTTCTCCGGGATTACGCTCGTCCAGGCGGCGTACCTGGCTGTTCCGTCGATAAAGTCTAGCACATCGACAGGAGTCGTTGCGTTAGTCGTATCCCGCGTAGCAAAGTTAGCGGCAGGGAGCTGCGCATTTATCGGAAGGAACGGCGGAAGCGACCTGCTCTGGCCGAGTTTTCTCCAGGACGTTCCGTCAGATGCCATTACGCCAGCGCCTCCGTTAGCATCACTGACATAGATTATCCCACCAGCCCAGAGAGATGCTGTTGGAAGTCCGACCGATACGGTGTAAATAGCAAGATCGACGACACCTCCGCTGATGATTGCACCGGAAGCTACCAGAGCCTTATCAGAAGCTCTTACCCGGATAGCTTCAGACAGGGGATTCTGCGCCGTGCTGGCAGACCCTGCTGGAGCCACTCGGAAAATAATATCGCCGCCAACTCCTGTACCAGTTCCCTGTGAACCGTTTATTGTAAAGTTAGCACCGACTGCACCACTAGCGGTTCCTGCAACTACCGACTGGACTGATAGGGTTTGGGCAACGGGAGCCGCCGCATCGGCTGCTCCGAGTCGCAGATTAGCCGCCGCTCGCCGCCCTAGAAACAGATCACGAGTCCCGCTACCTGACGTTCCGTTGGCCCATGAGTACATCCAGCTGCTCCGCAGGCAAGCGCCCTCCTGCGCGGAAGAAACTATGAATGAAACATTTTCGGCGAACAGACTGGCGACTGCCTCAACTTGCCCGAAAGTACCTTTGTTAGTTGACGATACTAGCGATCCATTTTCCCCGCCTTGAATGGTGAATCCTCGAGTCCACCCACCACCGTTAATGGAAAGCTCGAAACCCAGACTTGCTGTCGGATTTGCAGACCCCACGCTAGTATTCGCAACGACCCGCCATTCCATCGTTTTCGACACACCCCCAGCAAATGCTGATGACTGCCACCGCATGATGGGCGCAGAAAATGCCTGCCCTGACAATGCCACCGTCGGGTTCACCAATGCACTGCCCACACTACTGGTTATCACGCCGCCGGGCGTCGAACTGCCAGAGACTGCTCCAAACGCACCAGAGTTGTTGAATTGCAGCTGACCATCACTGCCTGCTGGACTGCCACCCACGCCGCCGGGAGGGGCCGCCCACGTCCCATCCTTTCGCAGAAACTCAGTTGTTAGGTTTCCTCCGCTAGCCGCAGGCACCGCCCCGCTAACGCTAGCGGTGAATGTGTTAATCAGAGAAGTTAGCTGAGCCTGAGTAAGGTCTACTGGAACTCCGCCAGCGATACTGCCCTTCACCGTATTCACTGCCATGCTGTCTAACTTAGCGTTAGTTACCGCTCCGCTCTCGATCTGTGCGCTGCCGACTGTATCTCGAAAAGCTAGAGCTAGCAACGCTCCTGCATCCGCCTTCGCGTCCAGCGCCCCCTGTAGCCCGCCGATGTCCCCGATGCCTAGTGTAATGATACCTGTCCTTCCGGCGACACTAACCACAGGCGATGCGGGGTAGGCCATTGCCGTCCAGTTCGCTAAGGTAGAGCTAGGCTCTGCTGTTAGGATGTAAGTCTTGCCTTCGTCGGTGCGTGTACACCAGTCACCCCGCTGACCTACTAGCGCAAGCATCGCCGCTTGGTTAGCTGCCGCACCGAGGTACTGAACGATAGCCAGGTCGGGCAGTTGGCTAGTGCTGAGCTTGCCACCCACAAGGTCGGCTTTTAACCCTAACGCGGTATCCAGCCCCGTAACTTGGCTAGTAGTATGCCCGTGATCTCCGGCAGCAACCGTGCCTGCGCTAGTTCCTACGTTGCGTGAGGCGGAGTCTCCCAGCGTAGGCTTGTTAAGGATAGCAGACGGGCCTGACGATGCTGACCAGTCCGCCTGTGCGCCGGACACTATCGCCCAGGCAGTCGCCCAGCTAGCGCCCACACCTGGTTCCGTAGTAGAGCTAGACGTGTGCGCTAACGTACTAACATAGATGCTGGTTCCGCGGCTAACAACTGCCCCTACTGCGTAGGCAATGCCCGCAGACCACGCTGCCCCGCCGTACATCCGCAAGGTGATAGTCTTAGTGGTAGGGTTGAGGCTAACGCTACCCGCACCTGTTGCGGATACGTTTAGGGTGTCGTCACGCCCTGAAGCCGTGATGGAAGTGCTGCCGACCGCCGCGACGTAACGGAACACGTTAGAAGCATAGAGGGAGGGCGCGGGCGGAGGAGCGCCGATGTCGCTTGCCGGGTTAGCGTAAAGCGTTAGGCGTCCTAGCGCAAATACGGTCTTAACCCCGCCCGTCCCGGTTCCGCGGACTACGAGGTAGAAACTCCTCGACAGAATTGAAGGGGCCGAAGGAAGTAGGTTAGTTTGCTCGGGAACAAACGTCAGGAGGTGCGGGCCTGCGCCTAGCGCCCCCGCGTAGGTCACTGTCGCTAGCGGATCTTCGCCGAGGTTGGCGTTCTGATAAATCTCCGCAGTTAGCTCTTCAAATGTTCCGCTGGACAGGTCGCCGTCGCAGGACAGGATTAGGGTGTTAGCGTTATACGCAGACACCGAAACCGGAACAACGCCGGATGTGGAAAGGGTTAGGTTGACGGTCTGCGGGTCCATGTGTCTGACAGATAGCCCCGCCACCCGCTAAGTCAAGGCATCGCAGCCGCTTCCTCCCACAAAGGCAGGTCGTCCGCGTAGAGCGCCCGCACGATGTCCCGCGTTAGTGCTGACGGTTCTTCGATGTCGTTCTCGCACTCTGCGCGGTAGAGCTTGCAACCGTCCGGGAGCATAGCCCATTGCGGGCGGATCAGTTCATCGCACGCTAACGGGTCTTGCGCTAGCGCCCACCGCACGAAGTCCCCGAAAGACTTGCCTGCCACATCCCGAAACCGGATAGGGCAGCGGGCTGTGAACGAAGGCGAGGAAGTCCGATAGAACCAGACTTTCCGCAGCCGCACTAGCGGGTCTTCAACTAGCGCAAACAGTTGCACGCCTTGCAAATTTTCGGCTAACGTGGGCGGCATTTGCAATTCAGAGAAGGACCGCCCCTGCACGTTAGGCAGGTCTGCTAACTTGCGGGCGTATGCGTTAGTTTCCGGGCTGGAGTAGGTACGGACGCACCAGGCTTTCCCGTCCGCCACATGGAAGGGGGCTAGGGCGCAACCGCGCCCCGAGATTGCGGCGGTAGTTTCACGCCAGAGGTGCGACTTAGCAGGAAGAGCGTAGGCGTGCATAGGTGTCGTGGATTAGGGCAGCGATGTCCTGACCGTGCGGCATGCCGAGGATGTCGCTAGAGCTTCCCGACTGAACGAAGTAGGGGCGGCACCCCGTTAGCATCGTGCCGTGCGAGGCTAGCCACTGGTCATACGGTCGGCAGGTGTGCGGGATTGCGCCTGACGCAATCTCAGTCTCGCAGGGGACTGACACTAGCACATCGTCGAAGACGTTGCGGTGGTAGAGGATAGCGTGGGTTGTGACCATCCCCCTAACGGTGAAAAGCTGCCCGCCCGCATGCTCGGTGAATCGAAGCGCTGGCGTTGCCGGACGCCAGTTAGCACGACACCCGCCGAGGTTCACGGTGTTCCAGTGCGGAGCTTTGGCTAGCGTCTTAAAGAGGAAGTCGTGAAGCTGATCCGAGTTGACTGGCACTGCGTCATCCTCCAGCACTAGCACACCTTCGGCATCCTCTGCCGCCGCCATAGCAATAGCCCTTCGGTGGGAGGCAGCACACGCTAGGTCGCAGAGTGCCACCCTCTGCGGTCCTTGAATGCTAGGGCTGATCTGAACTCCGGGAATGAACTCCAGGTCGATAAATTGATTGAGTCCGCTAGCATCCCACGCGGCGTCTAAATCCTTGCGCCTGTCCGCTCGGCTAGGGAGGCTGATACAGAAAGCCTTCAGCCTCATGGCAGCATGTACGCGGTCGTCGCTTGCGCTACTACGATTTCAAGATAGCCGCTAAGCGGAGTAGCCGTGGTGCGGTCATATACGGGAGCGGCGCTGAGCGCTTTAACGTGCAAGAAAGAGCCAGGCCCTGACACGGCTTGCAGGGTGTTGTACCTCCAAGACGTAGTTAGGCTATCGAAGTAGTAAACAGGCTGAGGTGCGCCGTCCAGCGCTACACATGCTCCTGGCAGAAGGCGCAAGGCCGTGTTTAGGTCGAGAGGTTCGCTAAGCGCTCCGGTAGTAATTTGCCACGCCAAGACGTAAGGCGTTTTGTTATACATGGCTAGCATCACTGGAGGGCGCGAAGTGCCTACTACCGTGCCGCCTTCCGGGTCCAGACCTGACGTGTTCCAGCCGCCGTAGCATACCCAGTATCGGTGAGGGTGTGTTGAGCTAGTGGTTAGCGGGTCGAGCGAAAGCGTTAGCATGTTGCGCGAAGTATCCAGCGCACCTGCTTGACAGTTCAGCGGCCAGAACTTAGCAGCCGCCGCACGGGTAGCTCCTGGAAAGCTAGTAGAAGCCTTGCCTCCCGGCTCTACCGAAACCGTGAAATTGCCGCTAGCAGTAGGCGTCTCAGGGGTGACGACGACTCCCGCGGCTACGCGAAGAAAGGGCTGTGCGATCATGCCCCGACAGTACGCGTTAGCGCTTCAAGGTCAAGTCCTCGCGTTTGAATGGTAGCGTCAGGGTTAGCAGGCACCGCCACCAGACTGATCTCGAAGAGATAGGCTTTGGAGATTGTCCGCCCGTCAGGCTCGTAAACCCAGATGCCGCCGATGGACAGCGTGCGAAGGGACTTCTCCATGAGTGCGAACCTAACGTGCCGCATCTCTGGGGAGTTAGAGACTTGGCCCTGCACGAACAGACCCTTGTCGTCCTCCCTGACAATCGTGTAGTGCCCGGCGATGTTGTCCACCGACATTCGGTGGTCCGTTAGCATCACGGGGTTAGTCATAAACTGCCGGATGCTTTCGCGGAACGCCCCGACCTGAATGTTATCGCCCTGACGGTCAGTAGGGGTGACGTGCGCCCATGTGCTAGCGTACCCGGCAAAGCTCACGTCAGTGTAGTCTACCACCGCCCCCGTCCGCTCGTCTTTCACTGCCACGCCCTTTGCGTTAGCCTCTTCCATGAAGTGCCCGCGGGAGGCGTGTTCAACGCGGCGGGATTCGTGCGGTGTGTCGGTAACGGTTAGCGCATCCGCTGCTACCGAAACCTCGCAGCCCGTTACCGCAATCTTGCCGTCTAGCTGAAGCCCTACCCTGACGGTAGCCACCCCGTTTGCAAGACTTGCAACAACGCCGACTAGCTTGGACTGCCCTGACATGAACGTCACCGATTTGCCGACCGGACTATTGTCCGAGGGCGGAGGGTTAGGGGCGGGCGCGTCTTTCTTTGCAGGGACGCCAGGGAAAATGAAGATGGCCATGGCGCGGAGTTTGCACCCTAGCGGTCAGCTTGTCAATGCCCTGCCTACGAGGAGGGAGGTGGCTCGTTCACGCGGGCGGGAACGGGTCTGCCTCTATCCTCCCACGTCCCAATCCCAGTGCCCTGACGAAGCGGAAGGTTAGGCACCTGCCCGCGCACCGTCTTGAAGCCTGACGCAATAATTGCCCCGGTGTGGTTAGGGTGGAAGCGCAAGTCCCCCGCGTAGGCGATCGGTACGTTTTTGATATTACAGGTTGGCACGCCGCGGAAGGTAGGGATGCCGGGTTCGATAGCCTCGCAGCCGCTAACGCTAACGTGGGTCACAACCTGACTGTCTCGCATGCCGCGAATGACGGCTTTGTCGGCGGCGCGGCCTAGCTCCGTGCGGACAATAGTGGGGACGCGGTTAGTGGCGATCTGAGGAATCCGCAGCCGCACCGTCTGCATAACTTCGAACGGGGATAGCCCTTGTTCGATGCCTTGCGTGATCGTCTCGCGGAGTTTGCGGCGAGTAGTGCGGTTAATGTTAGTCACCTCTGCCGCCATCTCGTCAATGTCCCGCTGAAGCACGCGTTCGGTTCCCGGTGCCAGACCCGCACCTAGCACTTCACGGGTACGGCTAGCCACCGCAGATGCCACGGACTGCATCGGGGCGCGTGCCGTCCGCCTAACCGTCACCTCTGCCTCCTCGTCGTCCAGCACCATAGCTAGCGCATCCGCCCATAACGCTTCATGCTGCGCGGCAGGAATCCGCACCGCCGCCTTCGTACCGGGCACACCGTCCGCGGAGGCGAAGCTAGGGTAACTCCGCTGGAGGCGGGTGTGGAACTCCGTCACCACGTCCTCCACCTGTTGACGCATCACCACCGCTAGTGATTTGTTGAACTCCCTAGACGCTTTTAGGATAGCGGAGTTTCGGATCTTCACCAAGTCGGCAGTTAGGCGGCGTGCCGCTACCCCGTGGAACGCTTCCATGGTCCACCCGCCTTCCGGCACCTGGCTAGCCTTGTAAGCCTTGAAGAGCGCTTCCTGTGAAGGGTAGCGCGTGCGAGCGCCGGGAGTCTTGCGGATGAGCGCCATGGCTTAGGCGTTAGGGTCGTGGTTGTCGTTAGGGTCGGCTGCTGGATCATTCATCAGCGAGGAGCCTGACATTCCGGCTAGCTCAAGCGGGATGCGGTTGTTAGCGATGTAGTGCCCGTCGAGGAGAGGGTCGTCGGAGCGCGGCAGGCCCGCCCGCTCCCTGACTTCGTTCAGCGACATAGCGCCAAGCTCCACTAGCGGACGGCACTCCTTGACTATCTGCTCGGTGTCGATCAGCCCTGACAGATTGAACTTGACCCGGAAGTTAGGGTTGTACGCCTGTGCCACCCCGCCAAGCGCATTGAGCTTCCCGGCGATAAGCGCTAGCATGGGAGCGCAAGTGTACTTGCGGAAGTTCATGTCTTCGACCTTGGCCGTCGCGTAGTTGCTAGCCGCGGACAGCCCCGCAACGGATAGCGGGACACCGTGCGCGGAGAATATCTGTTCCACTGCCCACCGCTCCTTCTCAATCGACTGCATCTCCTGGTGGGTCATGCCTAGCCGTGTGAAGGACCACTCCCCGGTTAGGAATGCGATCTTGCCCGCGTTAGCCCGACCGCCGTAGTCCCGCACGAACTTCTCCTTAAACGCACGCCACTCGTCTTCGTCCTCGTAGCCCTCGCCCTTCCGCGTCATAATCCCTGACGGCTGTGCACCGTTAGCCATGTACTGCTCTTCCAGCGCACCGCGGTTGATGTACGAGTTGAAAAGGCTAGCGCTAGCCTCAATGTCCCCTAGCCCGAACACAAAGTTAGCAGGGTGCGGGCGGCGGAAGTGGATGATCTCGTTAGGCTGGAAGACGAGTTCGGTCCCGCTAACAGAGTAGCGGTACTCACGGACCTTCGTCACTTTGTCCGGGATAATCTTCATGTTAGCGGCCAGAAGCGGGTAGAGTGCTTTCGGGCGACCGCCACCGTCCATCTCGTCCCGCAGCCAGTACGCATTGCCCGTGAGCTTTAGGTTGAAGGCGGTCTGGTACACTAACTCCTCCCACGAATCGTAGGCGTTAGGCATGTGGAGGAGCAGCGCCAGCGGGTTGTTGTCAGGCTGCGCCTTTTTGCTAGCGTCTACCACGGACAGTTCGGAGGAGGCGACCACGTTAGCCGCTAGGTCCGTAGCACGGAAGCTAGCCCACACCCGCCCGGTCCCTGCGCCCAGGTAGCTTTCGTAGTCGGACAGCTTGGTTATGGCTACGCCTACCCGTTGTTCAATGAACTCCCTGGCCTTTGTGTCCAGTTGCGTTAGCTTCTCCATGGCTTGCGCCCGCCCGCGGTCAAGCTCCGCAATCAGCCGCTCGCGCTCTACTTTCTTTCGGTTCCAGAATGCCATGTCAGTTGGGTTTGTTAGATTTTTCGCAGGCGATGCACCGCCCTGTCATTAGGTGAATCTGCTCGCCGCCGCTAGGCCACACGGGGAGTTTTGCAAACAATGCAACATCTTCCGCGTAGGCGGACAGGATGCGGGCGCGGGTGTCTTCCGTTAGTGCGATGGCGCGGGCAGGGTACTCGTTCCCTAGCACTGCCTTGCGGCCCGTGTCCCCGTTAACCGCAACGAACGGCTGGAAGGCGTGGAGTGGCAGGATGATGTCCACCTTGGCTTTCAGCCAGGAAGATTGCGGCCAGAACCTGCGGTCGTCCGGGATGAAGTCGTTCTGCATATCCGCTAGCGCTTGCTCTGCTAGGTCGTTGTCGGTCGGCATCTCGCCCTGACCGTTCTCCCGCCACCGCGCCCTAACGGCAGACACGAACCGCTCCACCGGGTCGCGCACTGGCACAATCTTCACGCGCTCTTCCCATAGCGCTTTCCACGTCTTGCGGATTTCCCTGGGGGTGAGGTGCCTAGCCGCGCCTTCAACGGATTGAGCGCCGAGGTAGCGAGCCAGGAACCCCGCCCCGCAACGAGGGTTGGATAGGATCAGGTGGGTGTCGGAGACGAGCATTCCGCACCTTTAGCCCGTCAGGGTGCTAGCGTCAAGGTTCCACTGTCAAGGTTCCACCTTGGCCAAGACCTTCTCCGCCTTGAGGATAACGTATTGCCTCCCGTTAGCGTGGTACTCCGTGCCTTGGTGGGCCGGGATGATAACGCGGTCGTCGCAGCCCAGACCCCCCACGTCAGGGCCGATGCCGACGACTTCGCCTTGCGCCGCTTCGTTAGCCTTCTGCGAGCGGCAGACTTCCGGCAGGACGATTCCTCCGCTAGTGCGCTCCTCCTTGCGGTCGAGAAGCACTAACACGTTGTTAAAGGTAGGTAGTAGATGAGCCATCCCACATCCTTGCCAGGATCGAAACATTTGCAAGGCAAATCATTTGACAGGCTTCCCGGAAGTGTTAAGGGATTCGCACACCCGCCGGACGGAAGCGCACCGATCCGATGCGGAGGCTACCGGAGCCAACGAACAAGCCGCTGCCTGACAGGTAAAGATCACCCTGGCAGGAGCGGCTTGCTTCGTGTTAGGTTGCTCAGCCTTTCGGAATCAGTTGCACCCGCACCCCAGCCTTTCGCAGTTCGCGGCGTGCAAGGTCTGTCGGGGTTTCCCGTTTCAGCCTAGCGCTAGCCGACCAGACCGGGATGCGGCGGTGGTGTGCAATGAACTCCTCTGCGGAGGAGAACACGGCTTTGTGGTCTGGCGGGAGGCGGTGGATGCCGGGAACGGCAGGGATGCCGCAGTTAGTGCGGAAGATGGCCGCGCCCGCGCACTGCCCGCATTTGCTAGCGCTCTGGTCGCGGGCGGGGATGCTAGGGTCGTAGAGCTTATGGCAGGGCAGCCACATGATTCCGGCGAACGCCTGGCCGACGAAGACTTCGGGAGGGTTTGCGCCCCCGAGCGCCCCCGGCTCAACCGCCCGCGAGAACGGGCAGGCACCGCACGGGCGGGACGGGCTGGCTGGCGGTCCCTGCTGCCCCGCTGCCGTCGTTTCGGAGGGCGGGCAGGGTGCAGGGAGCGGGGTAGGGG
>Ga0255107_1000121_pt1 | contig 20615 bp, 16 predicted proteins | sample Law_Cont_RepC_8h_FD_188457 | JGI IMG/M metagenome (GOLD analysis project Ga0255107, IMG submission 188457) | Freshwater microbial communities from St. Lawrence River, New York, United States - Law_Cont_RepC_8h | ecosystem: Environmental > Aquatic > Freshwater > River | place: USA: New York... | reverse complement strand
CTGGAGGCGCGGGCCGAGTTCTCTGCGGGGCTGTGGACGCTGGGCCCGGGGGGGCGGCGGCGCGTGCGATACGACAGTGGGGCGGCGCGCTGGGTGAGCTTCGCTGTGCTCGGGCGTGCCGACGGGAACGCGTGGGTGGCGGCGCTAGAGCTTGTGGCCGGCGGGAAGCTGGGGCTGCGCGCGTATGTGCTGGCGCGGGCGACCGGGGGCACGGACGGGGCTCTTTTGGAGTTGCTAGAAGCGCAGGGCGCGAACTGGGCGCTGTTCGGGGAGGCGCGCTTCGCGGCGACGCTCGGGGCGGGCGCGGAGCTTGAGGCTGCCGAGGCCGCGGAGACAGTAGAGGCCGATGCGGAACGCGCGAACGCGGAGGAGGCGTGGCTGCGCTTCAGCCGCGTCGTGACGGCGCGCGCAAGCGGCGCTGCGGTGGCTGTGGCCGTGCGCGCTGTGCGCACTGGCGTGGGCACACTGGCGCTGGAGCTGCTGGCGTGCGCGGCGCCGCGGGAGGCGTCTGGCGGGCGCGTGCTCTGTGCCGAGACGACGCTTGCACAGACGCTGGGGCTAGCGCCCGGCTTCGTGTCGCTGGCGTTGCTGCGCGCGACGGGCGGGGAAGAGTTGTGGGTTGTGGTGACGCTCGGGGTGGTGTTCGAGCTGCGCTTCGAGCTGCTCGCGGGAGACCGCGCGGCGCTGCGCGAGGCGCAGGCCTCCGCGTTCAGCGGGCGCGGCTTCGTGCAGACGGGAGCGTCGCCTGCCGTGCAGCGGGCGCTGGCAGGCAGGGCGGCGATGGCAGTGGCGGCGGTTGCGGGGACCGCAGAGGAGCCCCTGGCGGAGGCAGCGCCGGCGCGCGACGCTGTATACTACACGTTCGACGCGCGTACGCTCGAGTACCGGCGGCAAGTGGTGTTCCTCCCGGGCTTCGCGCGCGTGTCGCCTGCGATGGTGGCGCACGAGGGCGATGAGGCGCAGCTGCGGCGCGCAGGCTACCTGGTGCTCGCGGCACTTACACGGCGACTCGGCGCAGAGGGCGCGGCGCGCGCGCAGAGCGACCGCACGCTGATACGGCGGCTGTGGCTGACGGTGGAGGTGGCGCCGTTTGGCGTGCGGCGCGGGGCGGCGCCGCGGCCGGTGGAGGGGCTGGCGGACGGACGGCCGTTGCTCTTTGAGTACAACTACCGGCTGATGGACTTCGCAGGGAGCTGGCGGCGCGACGCGGCCGGGGCGACGCTGGAGGAGTGGGGTTTGCCGGCAACGGCAGGCGGGGCCACGAGCTGTCTGTTGCAGTTCGCGGAGACGTCACTCAACGAGCAATTTTTCGCTTCGAGAACGGGCGTGCCGACGCCCGAGGCGGCGCTTGTGCTGCTGCGTGCGGCGCCTGCAGCGCTCGCGACTCCAGGGGCGTCCGAGGGGAACGCGTGGCTGCTACTTCTGCGTGTAGGCTGTGCCGAGTGGCACGCTGCTGGGCGTCGGGGTGCGGCGGTGGGGCGCTGTGTGTCGCAGGGGACGCAGCCCCCGACGCATACGCTTGAGAATGTCGACTTTGGGCGCGACGCTTGCCCCGGAGGCGAGGGGCACGCTGTGCTGGCGCTGGTGCCGCCGAACACGTGGACGCTGTTCTGGCTCGATACGGACGGCGCTCTGCAGTCGAAGACGACGGCGAGCGCGGACTGCCTGACGCTTGCGCCCGGGTCGGCGGTCGAGGCAGCGCGGCGCGCCTCCACCGAGGACGACGGCCTGTGGGGCGTGGCGCTCGGAATGCTGTCGGCGGAGGCGGAGGCGGCGGAGGCGGAGGCGGCGGCGAGAGTCGGAGACGGGCTCGCTGCGGCGGAGACACAGGAAGCGGAGCAGTCGCAGGAAGCGGCGGCAGACGCGCAGGGGCTGCTCTCCGCGCACTGGCGGCGCGAGCGCGCGCTCGTCGACGCTGACGGGGGCGCGCTGCGCGTGCACCTGCGCTTCGAGAGCGCACGCCCGCTGTGGAACGAGATGCTGAGCGCCAGCGTGGGCGTCGACGACCTGGAGCTGCTACCGGTGCTTTCGGCGCGCTCGGAGCGCGCTGGGGTGGTAGGCGCGGTCGGCGCGGCGGGCGTGGGCCCCTCTGGGGCCCCTGCGGCGGGCGGCGCGCGCCGCCTGCTCGCGGCGGACGCGGCGGCGCGTGAGGCGGTCGTGCGCGTGCCGAGCGCCGCGCAGCTGGCGGGGCGGGGCCTCGCGCACCTGCTGCGCGGGGCGCCGGAGGCCGACGCGGCGGAGGCAGACGCCGCAGAAGTGGATGCGGCCGACGCGAACGCGGCAGACGCGGCGGAGGCCGTCGAGAAGGACTGGCCGCGCCTGCACGCGACGCTCGCGCTTGCACTCGGCCCAGAGGGCGCCGGCTGCACGTTCGATGCACAGCTGTTCTTTCGCGCGGCCGATGGGCGCTGGCACGCGCTCCCGCTCGGGTGCGCGCTTGTAGCTTCAGGTGCGCAGGTGCGTGGGTCATGGGCCGAGTGTGCGCTGACATTGCCAACAGGGGTGCCCGAGCTCCGCGCGCGCGCTGCTCCCGCGGCAGGGGCGCCGGAGTCGTGCGCGCGCGCGCTCTCGCACGGGGAGCTACTCGTCTTCCTCGCGGCCAACACAGCGTTTGCCGAGTGCGAGCTTGGGTTCTTCCCGGCGGGCGCGCCTGGCGCGCCGCCAGCGTGCACGCCGTGCCGCGACGAGGGCGTGCCCGGGCGCCCGCCGCCAGGGCTCGCGCCTGCGCTGAGCGCAGAGGCGGCGCTCTGCGGCCCCGGGCGGCGCCTGCGCGGGTGCCCGGCGCTCGGCGCGGCCGGAGACCCCGACGCTGGGGCGGCGGAGGTATGCGGCAACTGCACAGAGACAGAGGTCGACGAGGGGCGCGCCGTCTTCGACGCGACAGGGTCCCCGGGCGCCGAGCTCCCGGGCGCTGCGCCGTGCAGGTGGACGTGCCTCCCGCAGTTCTTCGAGATCGGTGAGGGCCGCGCGCGGCGCTGCGTCGAGTGCGGCGCCCCGCTCGTCTGCCCCGCCGGGGAGCACTGGCGCAACTGCTCGGCAACGGCAAACAGCGGGTGCGTCGCGTGCCCGGACCTCGGGCGGCGCGAGACGCCCGCGGGCATTGCCGGCGACTACGCGGCGGACGAGGAGTACGTCGCGGCGAGCGGGCCGCGCGGCGCGTTCGAGGCCGAGGTCTTCCCGGAGGCGGAGGCCGCGCTCGTGGCGCTTGCGGCGCTCAGCGCCAGCGTCAACGCCTCGCTGCGCGCGGCGCAGCGCGCTGAGCTCGAGACCGCGCTCGGCGTCGCCGGGGGTACCCGCGCGTGCCGCTCGCGCTGCGTCGCCGGCGCCTTCCGCGACGTCGACGGCCTCTGCAAGCGCTGCTGGCCGCGCGCGCTCGTGCTCGAGGAGCAGACGCGCGTGCTGCGCGGGGGCTTCTTTGCGTTCTTCGCGTGTGACGCTGGGCGCAACACGCGCGCGGCGCTCTGCGAGGAGCGCGAGGGCGCCGTGGTGGTGGGGCACGATCCGGGGACGACAGGCGAGTGCCAGCGCGCGTGCCTCGCGGGCTGGCGCGCGAACGCGACGTTCACGAGCGCCGAGTTCCGCTTCACCACGGCGTGCGCGCCGTGCGCGGCGGTGACGGTGCTGGACGCGCAGGGGGCATAGCGCGCAGGGGGCATAGCGCGCAGTGTGCTACACTGCACGCAAAACCAGCGGCGATCCCTTGCATTTGTCTGTCAATCATGATACTTAAGATGAAGAAGATAATTTATTGATGAAAATAAAAGCAATATAAATCAGGTCTCCTGTATCCGGCTTATATGAGACGCATCGGTCATGCACTCACAGAAAACCTGTATGCTCACAACCCTCATAGTGAGCCTTGCACACGTTTGCAAGAGTCAGTGTTCACCAGGAAGCAGTGGCCCTATTGTAGCCAAATTACAGTCCAACTCCGGATGCGCGTCGTATATGAACGGATTTTTTTATTATGATAGCATGTACAACGGTCGTTATGCCCTCAAACTAAACAGCAACATATTTCTATATTACGACAATTTTTACGGGTGGTGGGTTGGCAATACCATTGGTTCTAAAACAACACTTCTTTTTGGTCCAAAGGATACAGACATCTGGACATTGAATCAAAAAAGTGGTTGGATTGCTAGGTGCCCACCACCCGTAGATTGGCAACAAGACAACTCTATTGTGTTCACAATTTCACAGCAATGTTCACCATGCGCTGCGGGTAAGTACTCTGAAACCAGTGAAGCGTTCACTTGCACAACATGTCCTGAAAACTTCACGTCGGTGTCAGGCAGCTCCGCGCTCGCGAGCTGCAAGTGTTCCCCTGGGTATACTGCGGCCTCGGGCGTAGAGTGCACTCCTTGCGCCCCAGGCACATTCAAGGCGGTTTTAGGATCACACACATGCACGGCGTGTCGTCGCGGAACGTTTGCGGAATCGCCCGGCGCCTCGGCGTGCACCGCGTGTGTGTCCGGCAAGTACTCTGACACGGAAGGTGCGCTATCCGAGACAGCGTGCCGCCCGCTGCGTGTGCTGAACGCCAGCGACGCGCGCGCGGCCGTGCGGGTGGAGGCGGAGTCCTGCGCGCTCGCGTGCCAGCCGCCGTTCGTGCTGTTGCGCGAGCGGCTGCGGGCTCTCGGGCTCTGGGGGCGCGCGGACATTGCGGTGGACTCTGTAATGCTCGAGACGCCCGAGCTGCCGAGCCCGCTGTGGGGACTCGACGCGGAGCGCACGTGCGTGCGCTGCAGCGAGGATGCATGCGGAGTCGGGCGGTACCCTGCGGGGGTGCTGTGCCAGTGCATGGACTGTGAGATGGACGAACAGCTCGACGCGCTCCCTGCAATAATGTGATTCAGGGTTGTGTGTTTTGGAAATATGCATGTGTTTTCTTGTTCTTTTAGAAACAAAATATTGAGTTTATTATAAACAGGTTAGCGGTGCTGGCGCTGTGGCGGCAGCGCTTGCTATTTTTCGTACTTGTCGTAGTTATTTCTCAGATCCCATGCGGTGCTCCATCGTATTAGTCTTGCGTTGTCTAAGGAAAAATTGCTGTTGTGTGTCTCGAGTGCTGCAACTAATGTATATGAATAAAATGGATCAAGAGAACCCCACAAAGTCTCAAATTTATTACCTTTGTGGGCATTGGATGGGTCTCCTACTTTTACACAGAAACAAAATCCATTCCTGTGGTAAAAATTTAACAGTCTTTCGACTCGCTGAGTCCTCTTTGACGAGTTAATATCATTGTATTTTTTGTAAGGGGTGGGCTTCTCGTCATTCCAAAACCTGGCCTCACTTTTGTCAGCCAAAAAGCGCAAGATTTCGTTTGGGTGTGTAATTTGAGGACGCGAAACATCAACTGTCATGAACTGACATTGCGCACCCGCGGCCACTTCTGATATTTTTCGAAGTAGAATACTGCCGTGATGCATACCATCATAATAGCTGGCCAACGAATAAATTTTGGCTGTCCGTGTGTTATTGGTTTCGTAGAATCGGATGCGAGCAGCTGCCAAGGGTTGAATATCTGAGATTGTATTCAATGTGAATAACACAATTGTTTGCATTGTTCTAGAGTTCTCATCCGCCATGTGCCTTCTGGTTATGCCAAATCGATTTTGCCATACTGCAAATGCAAGATCCAAACATATCTTGTAGTGCGTGTCTGAAGAGTTTGCGATCATATAGTACAGTTTGTTATTATGTTTGTCCAATTCACCGATTTCCATAATGTGCTCTTTGATGCCAACGTGCTTTTTATTGGATGTAAACGTTGTTTTGGAAGACCCGATTTTGGCGTTGAGTGCAAGATGCACGATATACGGATTATCCATGAGAAAAAAAATCTTAAATAAAGAAGACATGTTTCCGTAACACCAGACAAGTTGAAATGAACAGTCTATATAGAGTCCAAATTCTTTATATACACTCTCGAGGGGCGTTAATCCATCTCGTCACTATAACTAGTCGAGTCTGAAAACCCTTCACTCTCGGAACAAGGACTGTTTTCATCTTCTTCACTCTGATCGAGAGGCCTCCCATCTACTCGCGTTCTGGCGAAGCATGATTTTGCAGTGTGTGAGTTGCGCCCGCAGCGTGTGCATGTTTTGAGGCCAACAGCCCTTGCTTTTTTCGCGCGTTTCTGCTTTCGGGAGCTGCTCGCTCCGCGACGCGTACGCTTGAACACCCGTTTTTTTTGTGAACCCACGTGCGTTGTTTTTGATCGTGAGTCAGTTCCCGAACAAAGAGCCTCGAGCTCCTCCAGCCAGGACTGCTTCCGCCGTTTTCCGCACTGTGCAGCGAAGTGACCTTCGCCGCCGCACCTGCGGCACAAGTCTGCGTGGCCCAGCAGCAGCGTTCGGATGGTCTGGTAGTCACTGGCCTCCAGCGGCCCGCTCCGGGTCCACTCGAAGCCGCGCACGTTGTCGAAGCCGTGCTTGCGCATCTGCGCGAGCGTCTCGCTCTGCTCCCACAAGGCAAGGTTCTCCTGCGCAGGGGTCAGCGTCGGCACGACGCGCTTGACGCCGCCCTTCGCGCTGCAATACCGCGAAGACCCTGCGCCGGCGAGGTGCTGTTGCACACGAGACTGCACGTTCTCCGACTTTCCGACGTAGAAGCCACCGTCGTTGAGCTCGAGTACGTACACACCGCGCGCCGCGGGGAGCGCCGTCGCGGAGGGGTGCATGGCGTGTGGTAGGCGGCGGTGCGCGCGCACTCGGGCACGTTACCGTTTTTTTTGAGTAGTAGACCCACGAGAACGCGCCCGAGCGTGGACCTCTCCGGCGACGGTATATGAGGGCGACCCTCGCCATGGGGCGAACACTGTGCTGGCCTCGTGCGCGCGCGGTGCTCGCGGTGGTCTTTCTCGTCGCGGCGGGCGGGGGCGCGGCGCCCGGCGCGGAGGCGACGTGTGCGGCCGGGTACACCGGCACGCCGTGCGCAGCGTGCGCGGCGGGGAAGTACAAGGACGCAGTGGGCACAGGCGCGTGCACGGACTGCGCCGCCGGGAAGTACCCGGCCCCGTCTGACAGCATTCACTATTTAATCGGCTGCTGGTCGTGTGACGCAGGGTACATCTCCGCAGCCGGGGCGACAGCATGCACAAAGTGCACGGACGGGTCGATCACCGTTTTCACCTCGGGTTCCGGGTACGCGAACACGTGCACGCAGTGCGGGGCCGGGAAGTACTGGAGTGGCGGCGGCGCCTTCTGCACAGACTGTGGGTTTGGCAAGGCCTCGGCGGCAGTGGGCGCGGTGTCCGAGAGCACCTGCCAGTCGTGCGGAGCAGGAAAATACTCGGCTGCCATGGCGGCGGCGACGACGTGTGCCTCGTGCCCCGCGAACTCAAATTCGCCCTGGTCTGCTTCGGCGTTGTCCCAATGCGTCTGTAATGCGGGTTACACGGGCCCCGACGGCGGGGCGTGCGGCGCGTGCGCAGCGGGGAAGTACAAGGAAGCTGCTGGCTCCGCCCCGTGCGTAGCCTGCGCCGCCGGCAAATTTATTAGTGACACAGGCAGGTCCTACTGCTATCGGTGTGACTCTGGATCCATCTCCGCAGCAGGCGCGACTGCATGCACAACCTGCGCCGTCGGGTGGATCACCGTTTACATCCCCGACGCCGGCTCTGCGAACACGTGCACGCAGTGCGGGCCCGGGAAGTACTGGCGTGCGGCGTACTATCCCTGCGCCGACTGCGAGGCCGGGAAGTACTCTGCGGCTGCGGGGGTCCTCGCCTGCATCAATTGCGGCGCCGGGAAGTACTCCGCTGCCGTCGGCCAGACCGCCGAAAGCACGTGTGGCCCCTGCCCCGCGAACTCGCATTCGCCCAGCGGCGCGCCTGCGGCGACGAGCTGTGCCTGCAACGCGGGATACACGGGGCCCAACGGCGGGGCGTGCAGCTTGTGCCCGGCGGGGACGTACAAGACAGTTAACGGCACATTGGCATGCACGGAATGCTACGCCGGCAAGTACTCTGCGGCCACGGGCGCCACCGCCGCGAGCGTCTGCGCCGACTGCGGCGTGGGCCTGTATAATGCGGCCACAGGAGCATCAGCAGCGAGCGCCTGCTTGCAATGCATAGCAGGGAAGTTCTCGGCGGCCACGGGCGCGCCGTTGGAGAGCTCGTGTACGTCCTGCGGCGCGGGCACGTTTTCGGGGGCGGGCGCAAGCGTCTGCGCGCTTTGCGGAGTCAATACATACAGCAGCGCGGTCGGTGCGGCGAACGCGAGCGCATGCGTGGCGTGTCCGGGGAACTCGACGTCGGTTGCTGGCGCCGGCAGCATCGAGCTGTGCTGGTGTGCCCTGGGTTTCCGGCAGACACCGAGTCACGATGCATGCCTGCCGTGCTCCGGGGGGACATTCGACAACGCCACAAACCGCTACGCGTGTTCTCAATGCCCTGCGGGCTCGTACTCCGACGCCAGCATCGCCACGGGCAGTGAGTGGTGCAAGCCTTGCGCGCCCGGCACCTGGGCCGCGGCGGGGAGCGCGTTTTGTCAGGCCTGTCCCGCGAACTCAAACTCGTCGCTGGGCTCGGCGGCGCAGACAGACTGCCGATGTAACCCGGGAGCGACCGGCTCCGACGGCCAGACGTGCGTGCGCTGCGCGGCAGGCACATTCAAGAACGCCTCTGGCTCCGCCGCGTGCACCGCCTGCCCAGCCAACTCAATTTCTAGCGCCGGGTCTATACTCTTGACAGAATGCATGTGCGTGTCAGGATACAAGGGGTTCGACGGCGGGACGTGCACGGCGTGCGTTCCGGGCAAGTTTAATAGATTCAATGGGAATATCGTATGCACTAACTGCAACGTCAACACATACTCCACGACCGTTGCTGCTACAGCGGAGAGTGCCTGCCAGGCCTGTCCCGTGAACACACAGGCTCCAGTTGGCTCGCCAGCACTTGCAAGCTGCGTTTGCAATCTGGGGTTCACGGGGCCCGACGGCGGGCCGTGCGCGGCGTGTGTGCCTGGAACGTTCAAGAACGCCTCGGGCACTGCCGCGTGCGCGCTGTGCGCGGCAGGGAAATTCCTGACAGGCACGGGAGCGACCGCGGCGAGCGACTGCGTGGCGTGCGCCGCGGGCGCGTTCGCCGGCGCGGGCGCGAGCGTGTGCGCAGCGTGCGCTGCAGGCACGTTTGCGGCGGCGGGCGCGAGCGCGTGCGCGGCCTGTCCCGCGAACTCGCGCTCGCCCCCCGGCAGCGTCGTCGTGTTCGACTGCGAGTGCGACGCGCGGCACACGGGCTCCGCCGGAGCTGCGTGCGCGCCTTGTGTATCGGGGACCTTCAAGAACACGTCAGGCAGCGCCGCGTGCGCCGCGTGCGCCGCAGGCACGTTTGCGGCGGCGGCCGCGAGCGCCTGCGTCGCGTGCGCGCCGGACACGTACGCGGGCGCCGCCGCCGCCGCGTGCGCCGCATGCCCAGCGTACTCAAGTTCACCCGCCGCCAGCGTCACGCGCGAGGCCTGTCTGTGCCGCGCGGGCCACATCGGCCCCGACGGCGGGCCGTGCGTCCCGTGCGGCGGGGGCGCCTTCAAGAACGCCAGCGGCGCGGGCGACCCCGCCGGCGCGTGCGCCGCGTGCCCTGCGGGCACGTTCGCGGGCCACGGCGCGAGCGCGTGCACGCTCTGCCCGCCGGGGACGTTCGGGCCGCGCGAGCGCGCCGACACCGCGAGCGCGTGCGTGCCGTGCGACGCCGGGACGTATTCCACTTCCACAGGCGCGTCCGCCGCGAGCACGTGCGTCGAGTGCGGCGCGGGGAAGCTCTCCGAAGCCACCGGCGCCGCCGCCGAGAGCGCGTGCTTCGCGGTCGCGACGTGCGAGCCCGGGCAGTTCTGGGACGCGGGCGCGCGCGCGTGCGTCGCGTGCGCCAAGGGCGCGTTCCAGGCCACCGGGCCCTTTGTCGCGCGGGTGATGTAAGAGAGGATCATCATGTCTTTTACGAGTTGACATCATCACCCTAAAGTAATAAAAGAAGGATCATCACCAGAGCGCAGGCAGAACTCGAAAAAGAATAAAACACTCCGAACGCGCGCGTCTCGCAGCCACCGCATATATGAGGCGCCCGGGGTGCATGGCGCGCGCGCGCCGGTCTCGCGCGCTCGCGCGCGCTGTGCTCGTCGCGCTCGTCGCGGCGGGCGGCGCGCCTGTGGACGCAACGTGTGCAGCGGGCACTTGGGCGAGGAGTTATTTCTTGAACGGGGTTCACGACGGCGTGTGTGTAGATTGCATAGATGATAATGCAAATGCAATTTTTCTCGCAGCCGCAACCTGTCCGGGTGGCTTAAATAATTTCCAGTGTCCTGCTGGGAAATACAATTATTACAGTCCGGTCGATTGCTTGAATTGTGGCACCGGAAAATTCAAAAGCGCTCTCTCTAGTGCTTCATCTTGTGATAACTGCATTGCAGGATTTTATTCGTCGAGTTATGGTGCCACCGTTTGTACAGCGTGTGTAGCCGGCACATTCTCGGCGCTTACGGCACGCACATCAGTCTCAACCTGCACAAGTTGCAGTACGGGAAAGTATTCGCTGGCGGGCTCGAGCAGTTGCGAGAACTGTCTAACTGGCAAGTTCTCGTCGACCACTGGAGCTACACAATGTACCGACTGTACCCTTGGCAAGTACTCCTCGGTGACTGCAGCTACGATATGCAGCAACTGTCCTGCAGGGAAGTCGTCGCCGACGGCCTCGACGGCTCTTGCAAGTTGCTTTGAATGCTGGTATGGTAAAATATCACAGGCTGGAGGTCCCTGTACCGACTGTGCCGCTGGCAAGTATATTAATTACGGTGGAGGTTCAGTATGCTTAAACTGTGCTGCGGGGAAGTCGTCGCCGGTGGGCTCGAACGCTCTTGCAAATTGCGTGAACTGCGCACCTGGTACGTTCTCAGTGGCTGGAGGTAACTGCACTGACTGCATCGCTGGCACGTTCTCAGGGGGTGGAACTTCAGTGTGTTCCAACTGTATTGCCGGAACGTATTCGACGACTGCTGGAGCTTCACAGTGCACCAACTGTGTTGGTGGAAAGTTTTCGGTGGCTACTGCAGCTTCCTCATCTACTACCTGTACCGACTGTGTCGCTGGAAAATATTCGACGGCTGGAAGTTCAGTTTGTGTTAATTGTATTGCCGGAACGTACTCGACGACTGCTGGCGCTTCGCTCTGTACTAACTGCCCTGCCTCTTCAACATCCCTAGAAGGCAGCACTGCTTTGAACACCTGCCAGTGCAACGCCGGATACATTGGAGCAAACGGGCAGACTTGTAATATATGCCCTGTCAATAGCTACAAGAGCAGCATTACAACGTGTACAAGCTGTGGTACTGGTTCAAGCTCCACTCCATCAGGCTCGAGCGTCTGTAGTTGTAAAGCAGGGTGGAGAGGCAGTCCTTGCACAACATGCCCGGCAGGCAAGTACAAGAGTACAGCAGGCACTGCTGACTGTCAGCAATGCCCGATAAATGCATGGTCTGTGGAGTATTGGGACTTTGCACCCACAAAGTGTTATTGTAATTCGGGATATGAAGGAATCTGGACCGATGGATGTACAATATGTCCAAATGGAAAGTTTTCTTTTGCAGGTTCGAAAACCTATGATGCATACGGCGTAGAGTGGCCATACTGTTCGCTTTGTAATCCTGGAGCTACTTCCAGCCCAGGCACCAAGAATGCGGCAGATTGTTTTTGCGACGTTGGATATACTGGTGCAGACCAGTGGTCATGTACTGCGTGTGCGGGTGGAAAGTACAAGGACATCACTGGCAGTGCAGCGTGCACGAGCTGCTCCGGAGCAACGAGTGCTCCGCGAGGCAGTGTAAGTTCTAGCATGTGCGTTCTATGTGAGGCAGGCAAGTACAAAGACGCGACAGGAGTTTCTGCGTGCACGAGCTGTCCTGTGAACTCTATTAGCTCAATAGGCAGCACAGTCTTAAGCAGCTGCTCGTGCAATGCCGGGTTTACGGGGCCAAACGGCGGAACATGCACGCAGTGTAACGGCGGCTCGTTCAAAAGCACTATCGGAACTGCAGCATGTAGTAGTTGCACTGCTGGGACTTACTCTCCGGCAGCGGCTTCGGTCTGCTCTACTTGCCTGGCGGGCTCATTCTCTCTGGCAACGGCTTCAGTCTGCAGCAACTGCGCCGCTGGGACTTTCTCTCTGGCAACGGCTTCAGTCTGCAGCAACTGCACCGCCGGGTCTTTTTCGGCGGCTTCGGCGTCTGTCTGCAGTAACTGCACCGCCGGGTCTTTTTCGGCGGCTTCGGCGTCTGTCTGCAGTAACTGCGCCGCTGGCACATACTCCATAGCGGCGGCTTCAGTCTGCTCTACTTGCCTGGCGGGCTCATTCTCTCTGGCAACGGCTTCAGTCTGCAGCAACTGCGCCGCTGGCACTTACTCGGGGACTTCGGCGGCCGTCTGCATTAACTGCGTGGCCGGACAGTATTCAACTACGGTGGGGGCTTCTGTGTGCTCCACGTGCCTGGCGGGCTCGTTCTCTCTGGCAGCGGCTTCCGTCTGCAGCAACTGCACCGCCGGCTTTTACAGTGCAGTGTTAGGGGCGTCTTCTTCAACTGTCTGTAGCACTTGCGCGGCCGGCAGCTACTCTATGGCGGCGGCTTCCGTCTGTGGTAACTGCGCCGCTGGCACGTACTCCCTGGCCGGGGCTTCTGTCTGCACCAACTGCCCTGCGTCTTCGAGCTCTCCCGCAGGTAGCACTGTTGCGACCAGCTGTAAGTGTACAGCTGGGTTCACGGGAGCAGACGGCGGGGCCTGCACAGCATGTGGTGTAGGAAAGTACAAATCTAGCACTGGAAGTTCTAATTGTACGTCTTGTCCCGGATCTTCGACGACCTTGGCGACAGCAAGTGATGTGTCAACAGCCTGCCTGTGCAACGTTGGATACACAGGAGCCTCGTGCATAGCGTGTGCTGTGAGCACGTACAAAAACATCACTGGGAGTGCTGCGTGCACGGCCTGTCCGGCCAACTCGGTCTCTCTTCCTGGCAGTCCTGCCCGGTACAACTGTCTTTGTGTCGTGGGGTACTCTGGAGCAAACGGAAGCTCCTGCACAGAGTGTCCGATAAACACACATTCATCTGGTCTCGGCAGCGCGAACTGTCTGGCATGTCCAGCTAATGCTGTCTCTGTCATCCGAAGTGATTCCGCAGACAGCTGTCGGTGCGGTCTTGGATACTCTGGACCAAACGGAGGCTTTTGCACAGAGTGTCCACCAGGCACATACAAATCTGTTCTCGGCAGTACAGACTGCTTGGGGTGTCCGTCGAACTCAACCTCTGCCAGTGCAAGTAATGCCTCGATCAGGTGTCAGTGCGCCCCCGGATTTTCGGGACCCGATGGAGGGCCCTGCACTGTCTGTCCCGTGAACACATACAAAGTCGCTCGTGGGAACTCAGCGTGCTTGACATGCGCTGGCGCGCAGAGCTCTCCCGTGGGGAGCACGAGCTTTGACGCTTGCCGGTGCAACGTGGGGTACTCCGGAGCCGCGTGTGCACCTTGCAGTGCGGGGACGTATAAAAATACCTCCGGGAGTGCAGCCTGTGTCAATTGCTCAACAGGCACATTTTCTGTAGAAGGATCTACAGCATGTATATTATGCACACCTGGTAAGTTCCTAGTCGTTGGCGACAACACATGCGTCAACTGTGAGGCGGGCAAGTACAACGCAGTAGAAGGACACACACATTGTGAGATTTGCGTGGGTGGCAAATTTGCCGCGGCAGGAGCTTCGTCCTGTACTACTTGCGTGGCAAACACGTATGCGGGGGCTGGATCTTCTGTCTGCACAGACTGTCGTGCGAACTCGCAAGCACCGTCCGGCAGTACTAGCGCAGCAGCCTGTCTGTGTAAAGACCGATACCTCGAGTGGCCACCAGGCGGGACGCAGTGTGTTTTCCAAAAATGCCCAGCAGGACAGGAGGGGTTGATCCGCAGAGTTCCAGATAACCCTTCTGGTATACCGTGGCAGCGGGAGGAAGAGTGCAGGCCTTGTGGTGCAGGAAGATACTCGTCAGAAGCCGGAACCGAGGTTTGCAGCTACTGTCCAGTGGGTAAATACACTGATCGTGAATTTGCGTGGCAAAATCATATCCAGGTCACCAGTTGCACAGACTGTCCGAAAAATATGGTCACAGAATCGTGGGCAAGTTCCGGGTTCAATGCCAATGCGTATCATGCAGGATGTAGATGCAAACCAGGCTTTGAAAGCAAATATGGTGCAGAATATTGGTATTATAATTGGATGAACTCCAGAGAGATCTATGGAGAATACAATGTGCAAATAGATGACACAGACTGTAGAAATGCTTGCCAAAAAGGTTCTTACAAACCTTCGGTGGGGATGGAGCAGTGCACGAAATGTCCTGCAAATACGTACGGCAGCACGACTGCAGCGGAGAGTGTAAACGCGTGTTTGGCATGTCCCGGTAATTCAACTTCAGGGGCTGGGAGCACTAGTCTCGAACACTGCTGGTGCAATGCGGGCTTTCGACAGTCTCAGACACACGACGCGTGTATCGAGTGCAGTCCTGGCTACTACGACGACAGCAGCAAGCGTTATGAGTGCTCGCGGTGTGGTGCAGGATTGTACTCTGCCGCGGGTGCGCCAAATGCCGAATCGTGCCTGCCGTGTCCTGCGGGCACTTGGTCCGAGATTGGAAACGCAGACTGTAACCGGTGTCCAGTGAACTCAAACTCACCGGTGAGCTCAGGGTCTCTGATCAACTGCAAGTGCAATGCAGGGGCGTATGGTCAAGACGGCACCGCGTGTCAGTTATGTGCGGCCGGGAGTTACAAGGCTACTCGGGGATCGATGTCGTGCTCGAGTTGTGAGGCGGGTAAATACATACAAGTATCTGGGGCGTCGGTGTGTCTGAATTGCAGCGCAAATACATATTCGAACACTACGGGAAGTTCCAGCATTAGTGTATGCGTGAGTTGTAGTCCCAACTCACAGTCCCCGGCGGGCTCGTCCTCGGTGAGCAGCTGTGTCTGTAATATCGGATTTCAAGGACCCGACGGTGGAGAATGCATGGCCTGCGCTGTCGGAAAGTTCAAGACTGTGATCGGAAGTATATCATGCACCGACTGCGGTGCCGGTAAATACTCTACGGCCACGGGTGCTTCTGCGATTGCCAACTGCGTGAACTGCGGCGCCGGCAAGTATTCCACGGCGCTTGGAGCAAACTCAAACAGTACGTGCATTGATTGCGGGGTCGGGAAATATTCTTCAGGCACGGGCGCTCCTGACTCCAGCACCTGTGCGAACTGTGGCGCTGGAAAGTATCTCGTCACAACTGGACAGAGCTCTTGTGCAAACTGTGGCGCGGGAAAGTTCTCTGATGCTGTGGGCGCCAGTGTAGCGTCGACCTGTGGGGATTGTGGAGCCGGCAAGTACTCAGCAGCCGATGCTTCGACCGTCTGCACCAACTGCACCGCGGGCAAGTTCTCTGATGCGGTGGGCGCCAGTGTAGCGTCCACCTGTCGGAATTGCGGAGCCGGCAAGTACTCTACGGCCACAGGCGCTATTCACGCCAGCACCTGTGTGGACTGCAGCGCCGGCACGTACTCGACGGCCGCGGGCGCTACTCTCGAGAACACGTGCACTTTATGCCCTGAGAAATCGCAGTCTCCAAGCGGATCGACTATCTGTGTGTGTATGGCAGGTTACACGGGACCAGACGGGGGGCCGTGCTTGGCGTGTGCGGCTTCGAAGTACAAGGTGGCGACTGGCAGTGCACTATGCATAGATTGCGCGACGAATTCAGGACACGCGGGGATCGCGCAGACCAACATCACCGCCTGTGTTTGTAATCTTGGGTTCACGGGACCTTCCCCGTCCGGAAACGTTGCCCTTGGCCGTTCGGCTTCGGCTTCAAGTTCTTGGGAAGCTGGGTTTGCACCCGAATATGCCGTAGATAATAAAATTACTCATGGAGCTTATACTTCATGGCTTTCCCGAGCCACATCATCGGAATGGTTAACGGTTGATTTGGGACAAAGCACAAACATTGAAAGAATTAGATATTATCCGTGGGATGTTCACTGGTCCCCAGACACTTATGATTTTCGGGTGGGACAAAGTTCAAATCTGAACGAGAACCCTATTTGCCAGTCAGTCCAAATTGTAACACTAAACGTTTACACGGATGTTACTTGTATTGCAACTGGCAGATATGTATCAATTAGTCGAAGAAATTTTGGCAATTTGGCCGTTACTGAACTTCAGGTCTATGCTGCTGCATCATGCTTGGCCTGCGCGGCGGGGAAGTACAAGACTGTTGTTGGCTCTGTCGTATGCTCCGACTGCGGCGCCGGCAAGTACTCGACGAGCACGGGCGCGACGGCTATTGGCGCCTGTGAGAGCTGCCCCATTAACTCACAGTCTACGACAGGCAGTGACGCGCAGACAGACTGCGTGTGTGTGGCAGGCTTCTCCGGGCCCGACGGCGGGGCGTGCACGGCGTGTGCGGCGGGGAAGTATAAGGAAACAACGGGCCCTGACGTATGCACCGACTGCAGGGCCGGCACATACTCGATAGCGCCGGGCACTACAGCCTGCACCAACTGTGAAGCTGGCAAGTACTCTACAGCGACGGGTGCTATCAACGCCAGCACATGTGCGGACTGCGGCGCTGGTAAGTATTCTGGGGCGACTGGACAGGCTGCGCAGAGCTCTTGCGTTGACTGTGGCGCCGGTAAATATTCTACCACCGCGGGCGCTTCTACAAGTGCCACCTGCTTGGACTGCGGCGCCGGCAAGTACTCTACAGCGACGGGCTCTGCCAACTGCACCGACTGCAACGCCGGCAAGTACTCGAATGACACAGGCGCTTCTTCTGTTGGCACCTGCGCTAACTGCGGCGCCGGCACGTACTCGGCAGCGGCGGGGGCGACTTCGAGCGCGACGTGCGCGGCCTGTGCGGCGGGGACGGGCGCGCTGGCGGGCGCGAGCTCGAGCGGGACGTGCGGGGCGTGCGCGGCGGGGAAGTTTTCGACGGCGGGGTCTGGCTGCATAGACTGCCGCGCCGGCAAGTATTCGCCAACAACAGGTGCTGCTGACGAAAGCGCCTGTCTCAACTGTCCTCCAAACTCATACGGAAACACAACGGCAGCTGTGAGCGCCAGCGCGTGCCGGGCGTGTCCCAGCAACTCCCTCTCAACGGCGGGGAGCACGCGTATCGACGACTGCTTGTGCAATGCGGGGTTCCGGCAGTCGGAGGCGCACGACGCGTGTACGCTGTGCAGTCCCGGCTACTACGACGACAGCAGCAAGCGCTACGAGTGCTCAAGATGCGGGGCGGGGTTGTATTCGGCGGCGGGCGCGTTCGAGTCATGCCTGCGATGTGTTTCCGGAACGTGGTCGGAGAGCGGGAGTCCAGACTGCCACCTGTGCCCGGTAAACTCGAACTCGCCCGAGGCGTCGGGGTCGCGGGTGAACTGCTCGTGCAACGCCGGGGCCTCGGGCATCGACGGCGGGCCATGCGACCTGTGCGTTCCCGGGAGCTTTAAAAACATAAGCGGTAGTTCGGACTGTGTGCTCTGCGCGCCGGGGACATGGAGTGCGACAGCAGGTGCGACGAGCGTGGTTACGTGTCGCGACTGCCCTGTCGGGAAATACTCAGAGACGGCGGGGCTCGGCACCGAGAGCGCGTGTGTGTTGTGCGGACAGAACACGTACGGCGTCGTGGCGGGGGCGACTTCAGCCGCGGCGGCGTGCGCTGCGTGTCCAGCGGACTCGCGCTCGGAGCCAGGTGGTGTCGATATCGCGGCGTGCTTCTGCGACCGCGGATTCCGGCAGACGGCGGCGCACGACGCCTGCGTGGCGTGCGGGCCTGGGGAGTACGACAACGCGATAGGCCGCTATGAGTGTGCACAGTGCGGCGCGGGAACGTTTTCGAGTGCACGGGGCGCGATCGACGCGGAGACGTGCAGGCCGTGTGCTGCTGGATTGTATTCAGAGACAGTCGGGGCCGAGTCGAGTAGCGCGTGCGTGCCGTGCGCGGCGGGCTTGTACTCGACGGCCGTGGGCGCGGCGTCGAGTACAACGTGCACGCCGTGCTTGGCAGGTTCGTACTCTGCGACGATTGGAGCCAACACAAGCAGTACTTGCACGCCGTGCGCGTCGGGTTCGTACTCGGCGACGATTGGAGCCAACACCAGCAGCACTTGCACGCCGTGCGCGGCGGGTTTTTTCTCTACAACTGTGGGCGCGACGTCGAGTGCGACGTGTGTGCCGTGCGCGGCGGGTTTGTACTCGACGGCTGTGGGCGCGACAGGCGGGGAGACGTGCCGGCCGTGCGCCGCTGGATTGTATTCAGAGACGGTCGGGGCCGAGTCGAGCAGCGCGTGCGTGCCGTGCGCCGCGGGCTTGTACTCGACGGCCGTGGGCGCGGCGTCGAGCACCACGTGCACGCCGTGCTTCGCGGGCTTGTACTCTGCGACGATTGGATCCAACACAAGCGGCACTTGCACGCTGTGTGCAGCGGGGACATTTTCGGCGGCAGGGGCGTCGGCGTGCCGGGAGTGTCCGGCCGACACGCACTCGGACCTGCGCGGCGCGGGGCTCGAAGCGGGCGGCGGCGCGGGCACCGGCGCGGGCACCGGCGCGGGCATTTGCGCGCCCTGCCCCGAGCACGCGCAGGCGCCGCCGGGGAGCGCGGACGCGGGGCGCTGCCGCTGCAACGCAGGCTTCAGCGGCCCCGACGGCGGGCCGTGCGCGGAGTGCGCGGCGGGGAAGTTTAAGAACAGCACGGGCGCGGAGGCGTGCACGCCCTGCGCGGCGAACGCGACGTCGCGGGCGGGGAGCACGCGCGCGGTCGACTGCCGCTGCCCGCCGGGGTTCACCGGGGCAGACGGGGGCCCGTGCGCCGCGTGCGCGCCCGGCAAGTACAAGCTGAGCACCGGCCCGCGCGCGTGTGTCTTGATCCCTGTAGAGACGTGCACAGCGTGCGCGGCGGGGAGCTACGCCGACGCGCGCGGGGCCCTTGCGTGCGCCGCGTGCGCGGCCGGGACGTTCTCGGCGGCAGGCGCGGCACGTTGCACAGCGTGCGCAGCGGGTTTTTTCTCTCCTGTGGCGGGCGCGACGTCGAGCGCGACGTGCACGGCGTGCACGGCGGGGACGTTTTCGGCGGCAGTCGGCGCGAACTCGAGCGACACGTGCGCGGCGTGCGGTGTTGGGACGTTCTCGGCGGCTGGGGCGGCGCAATGCACGCCGTGCGCGGCGGGGAAGTTTTCGGCTGCAGTCGGGGCGAGCTCGAGCGCGACGTGTGAGCCGTGCGCGGCGGGGACGTTCTCTGCGGCGGTCGGGGCGGACTCGAACGCGACGTGTGAGCTGTGCGCCGCGGGCACGTTTTCGGCGGCGATTGGGGCGAACTCGAGCACAATGTGCGAAGTATGCGCGGCGGGTACATTCTCGGCGGCGGTCGGCGCGAACTCTAGCGCGATGTGCGCAGCATGCGCGGCGGGGACGTTCTCGGAGTCGATAGGCGCCACTACCGTGAGTGTCTGTACGCCCTGCACGGCTGGGACGTCGTCGGCCGCGGCGGGCGCAGGATCGCGCGAGATGTGCGCGGCGTGTGCAGCTGGCAAGTACTCGGCACTGACAGGCTCGACGGCGTGCGTGGCGTGCCCCGCGTACGCGAGCTCGCCCGTGCAGAGCGTGAGCGCGTACAGCTGCGTGTGCTCCCCCGGGCTGGCGCTCCAGCCGACGATGGCGGCGCGCTACGTGCAGGCCTCGGACTCGGCACTGGAGGGGGGCGTCGTGCTGGTGCTCTCGCGGGGCGTGAACGTGACCGTGCGCTGGGAGACGCTGGCGCTCGAGGTGCGCGACGCGCAGGGGGTGGTGGTGGCGGCGCCAGAGCTTTTCGAGGGGACGACACGCGTCTTTGTTGCGGAGAACGCGGACGGTGTGTTCTCGTACACGGCGGCGGCGTCGAACGCGGCGGGGCCAGCGGCGGGGCGCGTCGCGCTGGTCGCGGCGCAGGTCGAGTGCGTGGCGCTGGCGACGACGCGCGCAGACCCATTTCACCGGGTGTTCGTGTCGGCGGGGCGCCTCGACGACAGCCGCTCGTGCCGCGTGCGGTGTGGTCCCGGCTTCTTCCGGACGCACAACCTGCGCGGGGCGCGCTGCCAGGCGCACTGGAGCCCGGTGTGCGGCGCCGGCGAGTTCCTGGTGGCGGGCACGCCGGAGAGCAACGCGTTCTGCCGGCCGTGCTCGGGGTGTGCCGGGCGGCGGCTGGTGCGCGCGTGCACGGCCGACGCCGACGACGAGTGCGCGGCGTGCGAGGTTGACGGCGCGGCGGGCGCGGCGGGCGCGGCGGGCGCGACAGAGGCGGCGGGCGCGCGCGTCTGGGCGAACGCGCACGGCGAGCCGTGCCGCGAGGGCTGTGCCGGGGGGCTGGTGCTCGACCGGCGCACGCGCGCCTGCGAGGCGTGCGCGCACCGCTGCCCGCCGGGCACGCGCTTTCCGGCGCCGGCGGCGCGCGACAACTGCACGCACTGCGAGGCTTGCGACGCAGGGGCGCTGCCGCGGGGCGGGGTTTGGGACACGGCAGAGGACCGGGAGGACTGCGTCGGGGCGTGCCCCCGGGGGTTCAGGC
>Ga0255107_1000117_pt1 | contig 20764 bp, 31 predicted proteins | sample Law_Cont_RepC_8h_FD_188457 | JGI IMG/M metagenome (GOLD analysis project Ga0255107, IMG submission 188457) | Freshwater microbial communities from St. Lawrence River, New York, United States - Law_Cont_RepC_8h | ecosystem: Environmental > Aquatic > Freshwater > River | place: USA: New York... | reverse complement strand
TTCCCCTCCGGGTCGCAGCATCCGAGGGCTGTGCCATTGTTAGAACGGCAACGAACGCTGGCACGCCTATCGTGTGGGACGCTTACGCTGAACCTTGGCACGATCCGCAGGGAGGGGAAGTATTGGGTAGTGGACGCGGATTGCAAAGCGTGCAAAAACCGAATGACGCTAGATTGCAGCAACCTAGCCAAAGGAGCGACATCCAACTGTCGATGCCAGAGGGGAAGGAAGTACCCAGCGGATGCGAGGGCGAATGTGCTAGGGCAGAGGTACGATGCGATGGCGCAGAGATGCCGAAGGTGGACGCACATGTCGTCGAAGCACTACAAGGGCCGAGGGATCGAAGTACGGTTCGAGTCGCGGAAGAGTTTCGTGCTATGGGCTCTAGCAACCTATCCGAACACCGACTTCAAGGGTCTAGTATTCGACAGAATAAACAACGACGGGCACTACGAACCGAGCAACCTTCGCCTAACAACGCAGAAGGAGAATGTGAGGAATGGGAGGAGGTGGAAGTCTACGACATAATGAACGCAGGCCCGCGCCACCGCTTTACTTGCGAGGGGTGTTTGGTTAGCAACTGCTTTGGAATGTGGTGGAGGAAGTTCGTAGCTTATGCAAAGACATCCTACGGGGTGACGGTAACAGATAGGGAGGCGGAACGTGCGCGGGAGGTGTTCTTCAACCTCTTCCCCGGCCTAGCAAGATACCATGACAGCATGCGGAAGTTCGTCACCGAACACAAATACGTTAGGTCACTCCACGGCGCACTGCGGCGGCTCCCTGACGTAGACAGCGTGGAGGAGGGCACACGCAAGGAAGCAGAGCGGCAGGCTATCAACTCCCCCGTGCAAGGCTTCTCTTCCGACCTCGGGCTCATCGGTGCCACCCTGTTTGCGGACGGGTGCGACCCGAACATCATGCGTGTGCTAGGGTTCATTCACGATGCTACCGTCCTGCTCGTCCGCACCGAACATGCTAGGGAGGCGGCGGGGTATATCAAGTGGTGCATGCAGAACCAGCCGCTTGAAGAGATGTTCGACCTGACGCTCCCCGTGCCGATTGTGGCGGACGTTTCTATGGGCACCTCCCTAGCCGAGATGGAGGAGCAGAAAGACATCGAGCCTGTCCGCCCGCCGTGGGTGATGGTGGGCTGAAAAATTGCACAAATTGCAAATCGAAAAAACTGCAAATTATTTCCAGATAACACTTGCAAATCTTTATACCGGGGTTAGCTATACTTGCACGCAAGATGCGTCACCCAACCACCAACTAAATCCTAGCAATATGCCTCCTCGCACAATATCCCAAACGGTAGCCGCTCCCGCAACGCCAGCCCGCCGCCGCGCTCCGGTCGCACCCCAGACCGCGCCCGGTGTCCCTGCGGAAATTCAGAAGCTCGCCGCCGAATACTTCTCGGCTAACGTGGAAGCCAACGCTTTCAAAGCCAAAGCGGACAAAGCCCGCAAAGCGCTCCTCAAGACCATGACGGAAGCGGGCCTAACATCCGCGGACATAGATATGCTAGGGACGGCAGGCACAATGATTCCGCTGCAAGCCGTGATTGCTACGCCAGACCGGGAGGAGATCGACGTGGCGCTCCTTCGCAAGCAGGTCACGGACGACGTGTTTATGAAAATCGTTAGCGCGACAAAGACCGCAGTGACCGAGCATGCGGGAAGCGCCGTTGTTACCACCTGCACCGTTGTCTCCGAGGGGACGACTAACGTAACCGTCAAAGTCCGCAAGTAAAACAATCTGCGACGCGCCGTGCGGCCCTAACTAATTAGGAGGAGTGCGGAAAACCGCACGGCGCGAAGCACCTTTCAAACCCTAGCCATGACAGAGACTAACATCCGGGAACTATGCAAGCGGCTAGGCTTGCATGAGCCCATGCAGGCGCAAGACGGCTGGCTCGTTCTATCCTGCCCCTTCGCTCAGCACACGCACTCCCGCGGCACCGACCGCCGCCCCTCCTTCCGCATCCACTCCGACCCTAGCGGGAGGAGCGGCTATCACTGTTTCTCTTGCCAGGAGCATGGCAACATGGCGGACCTAGCGTCTAAGGTTTCGGCGCTTAACGGGCAGCACGACCCTGCACTAGCAGCCTGGGCAGAGGCTAGGGAGTGCGAGGTGGATTTCGAGGAGTTTGAAGCGGACATGATCCGCAAGGAATCAATCTGCCAGCGGCTGGACCCTGTCGTTGCGTTCGCCATGTACCCGGCAGCGTGGGGCGTTCGTTCCGCTAGGGAGTACCTTTTGCGCCGCGGCGTGGGAGAGGCTACCGCAGCCCTAGCCGAGTTGAGATTCGACCCTGACTTCCACCGAATCATGTTCCCGGTGAAATCCGCTAGCGACACGCTCTACGGGTTCGTGGGGCGGTCTGTCTCCGACCACGCAAAGGTTCCGAAGTTCACCTACCCTCCTCTCAACAAATCGAAGCACCTGCTAGGCGGGCACCTCATGCGGGCAGGCTATCCGGTGATTGTGGTAGAGGGTCAGTTCGCATACGTTAGGCTCATGGAGGAAGGCGTTAGGGAGTTTGCGGACGTAGTGGCGGTGATGGGAAGCAAGATGTCAGTCACGCAAGCCTCCCACCTGATTGAAAAGGGCGACCCCGTTCACCTGCTATTCGACGGCGACGAGGCGGGAGATCAAGGCATCTACGGGCGCTGGAACCCTGACCTTGAAAAGTACGAACCGGGCGGGGCGTTCCACTTGTTAGACGGCGAGGTGGACGTTAGTGCCCCAGCAATGCCGGAACACGGCGACCCTGACAACCTGTCCGGCGAAGAGGTGTACCAGATGCTGTTCCCCGAATAACCGTTTGCAAGCCGTGCATTTCCAACCTATTTCCACTCCGCGCCACCCGGCGCATTAACACGAAGTCTCGACTTCACTAACATAACACATAACACACCCACTAAGATGCCACTACCTATCAAACGCGCCCCTAGCCGCGCCCCAGCAAAGACTGTATCCGCAGGCGTAAGCGGTTCCGCCGCCCTCCGCGCCGCAGAGGAGGAAGAGCGCAAGCAGCAAGCCAGGCGCGAGCAAGGACGGCTGCCCTTCCGCTTCTGGCTCCCTAAGGGAGAAAGCCGCGGGATCATTCTGCTAGACGAATGGTTCATCGCCCCTGACGAAGATGCCGCTAACGGATCGGTCCTCATTACCGAACACGACCTGCCTGATCCGCAGAACGGGAACAAGCGGACTCTGCGGGAAATCTGCCTAGCATCTGTCGGGCAACCCTGCCCTTACTGTCAGGCAGGCGAACGCGCCTCCCGCCGATTCATCCTAACCGTCTACGAGGTGGGCGAGTGGACTAACCAACGGACAGGCGTAACGCATCCCGGCTCCCGTCGTCTGCTAGCGATTCCGGTCGGAATGCGCTCTATCTTCCTCCAGCTTCAACAGGCAGCGGAGCGGGGAGGGCACACCATGCGAGGCATGTATCTGCACATGGAGCGGGGGACGGACGAGAAGTCCGCGTCTATCGGTGAGCCCGTTATGCTAGACAATAACCAGCTTTTCGAGATGCTAGACTGGGATCAGATCGAGGCGGACTACGGCAACGAACCGCTCATGTCCACCACGCAACCCGGCAAGATCGTCAAGCCCGCTAACGAAGACCTGACACCTGTGGACTATGCGAAGGCGTTCGCGGTGCCAGTGATTGAAACGTCGTCTGCCGCCCCGCGGGGAGGAGTCCCCCGCGCATTGCCGGGATCGAAGCAGGAGCAGGAGCAAGCGCTAGCGGAAGACGACGAAGACCCGATTCCGATGGAACACGACACGGACCCGGAGCCCCCCGCAGCACCTGCTAGGGCTCGCGTGCCTATGCGTCAGGCCGCGCCTGCGGCAGCGCCCGCTCGCGCCGCAGCACCTACGGCGAGAGCGGGAGCAGCACCCGCCGCACGTCCTACCCCTGCGGTAGCCCGCCGCCGTGCGGACGGAAACCATATTCCCGCCCCTGCCGCTGGACCCGCCAGACGCCGCACGGCTAGCCAACCCGCGGCGGACCCGTTTGATGCCTAAGCGCTAGCCGTTACTCAAAATGAAACTGCTAGCCGATTCAATGCTGTGGATGCCCGAGCGCATAGGGGAGGAATTTGCATCCTTGTGCGTGGTGCGTCCGCGTAGCTTTGACGGCGAACCAGTCGCGGAGATCGACCCGGTTGTCAGGCGCGAAGGGCTAGTCGGCCTTCCCCTGACAATCGGGGCGGTGTGGGCAGAGCGGGCAGGACATACGCTAGTGGACTCAACCACGCAAGGCGGAGAGATGAACGCTAGCCGCCTCCCGTCCGCGGATCATCCTAACGCGCCACCGGGGCAGGCTGCGTTCTTCGACAAGGTACTCCACGCCACACGCACTCAGCTAGCAGTGTGTGCCCAAGCGCAGACCGGGGCAGGAAAGACAGTGTGCGGATGCTTTGTAGCGGGTACGTTAGGACGTGCAACGCTTGCAATCGTGCCGTCAGTTACCCTAGCGCATCAGTGGGTCGGCGAGGTTAGGAAGCACCTCGGACTAAAGGCTTCGGAAGTGGGGATCGTTCAGTCAGGCGAGTTCCCGAAGAGCAGGCAGTTTGTAGCGGCGGTGATCCATAACCTAATCGACGGCACACTAAGAGACGAGTGGGCTAGGCAGTTCGGCACCGTTATCTGGGACGAGGCGCACAGGCTGGGAGCGCGGGAGTTCTCGCGGTCGCTCTCCCTATTCCCCGCGGCATACAAGCTAGCGCTAACCGCTACGCCTAACCGCAAGGACGGATGCTGGCAGTTGGTGGAAGACTACTTCGGACCTGTTTCTGCCCTAGCGGAAGGGGACGAGATGGAGACGCATTGCTATCAGATTTTCTCAGACTTCCCTCCACCGCCACACCTGCTTAACGCTAACCAACTCAGCCCGCTACTTCCGTTCCTAGCGCAGTCCTACGGCAGAAACACCCTAGCCGTAAACACGGTGATGGACTTGTATCGGAAGGGCCGGAGGATCGTAGTGATGGCGGACAGCGTGCGACATTTGCAAATCTTGCATAACATGCTAGTCGCGCAGGGTGTGCCGAAGGCAGAGTTCGGATTCTACACTGGGTTCACGATCCCTGACGCTGACCTAAAAAAACGCGGCAAGAAAGTACGCAAGCGGCTAGTGAGTACGCAGGCGCACCAGTTGATCCGCGAAAGCAAGACGATCCGCATTGTGCTAGGCACTTACGCTCAGATGCGGGAGGGTGTGAACATCCCTTGGCTAGACGCAGGGCTGGACCTAACCCCTCGCTCTGACGCTATTCAAGTTGTCGGGCGCATCCGCCGACGCCTGCCAGGCAAACCCATCCCGTGCTGGTTCACGTTAGTTGATAGACGCATTCCCCTGCTTTTTGCATTTGCAAAGGCGCGACTTAGGGGTTTGGTAAGTGTAGGAATAACCGTACACGACGACTAACATGAAGACTAAAACCATCAAACCCTTGCCTCCGGTGAAGCGGTACGACCGCGTGAAGTCGGAGGTTAAGATGAACACTTCACGGCGGGACAAATACGCTAACGACCCGGAGTACCGAGCCATGATGCTGGCGCGTGCGGAGAAGCACCGCCTAGCCAAAGCCGCGGCACAAGGCCGGACACCGACCTGCGACTACAATAGAAAGATGCGGGACTACATCGCGTCAGGGCTATTCGCCAGGCACGGAAGGATTCGCGTTAACAATGCTACAGGTCGCAAGGTGCAGACCATGACGACGCTGGAGATGAGCGCCGTGCTAGGGCGTAGCGCGGAACTGTTCAACGGCTGGCTCCGCAAAGGCTACATCCTCCCGCCTGACCTTGTAGTCTCCAGCACCCGCGGCCCTAGCTTCCGCGCCTACTCTGTGCCTGTCGCCCGCAAAGTCATGCTAGCCGTGATCTCCGTTATTCGCGGACCAACCGGACACCTCCGAGCGTGTCACTGCCCACAGCTTAACAAGCTCCAAGGCCGCACTACTTGACTTCTACCTAACTGCAACACCCAACCAACCTAACACATGCCACCAGCAAGACAGAGAAACGCCCCAAAGCAAGCCGCAGGAAAAGCGGAGGCGGTAGGAGTGATTGAGAACAAGCGGACAGGGAAGCTAGACACGAAACCGCAGCAGCACACCTCCTACCCTCCTCGCCCTAGTGACGGGACGCAGGTAGAAGTAGAGCTAGGCTTCACTGAGAATCTCGGAGAGTTCAACTTCGGGAAGGTCCACGTTAGGGTTTCAATCCCATGCACCGTGTCTGACATCGTAGAGGCTGGCAACGACGCATACACTAGCGCCGACCAACTCCTAACAGACTACCGCGAGCGCTTCATCGCGGGCTCCTGAATTTCACACTAACTGAACCACACCATGCCAGCAAAAAAACAAGCAGGACCAGCACGCAAGCGCACCGCACCCGCAGACGCTCCGGGAGCGCCGACCACTACGTCGGCAGAACTAGACGCCGCCTTGGACGACATCCACGGAATCCACGGCGACGGGCTAGTGGTGCGCGGGGACAAGATGCCTAACGCTAATCACTCCCCGACCGGAGTCTTTGCCGTAGACCTTGGATTGTGCGGCGGACTTGCGGAAGGCTTTGGCGCTATGTTCTACGGTTTCGAGTCGTCAGGGAAAACTCTGCTAGCCCTCCTAGCCTGTGCCGGGTATCTGCGAAAGCACCCTGACAAGATAGCAGTGTTCGTGGATGCCGAGAAGCTATACGACGGGGCGTGGGCCGCAAAGCTAGGGGTGGACACTTCGCGGTTGCGAGTCATAACCCCTGACACCGGAGAGCAGGCAATCGACGCTATACACCGCATGATGTATGTGGATGTGGTAGGGATGGTGGTGTTAGACTCCCTGCCTTCGCTAGTTCCTAAGGCGGTGGTGGACCGTTCCGCAGAGGACAAGACCATGGGAGCGCTAGCCGCTCTGCTAGGTATCCTATGCTCGAAAATCATTGTGGCATGGGGCAAGGAGCGCAGGCGCGGACACCGCGTAACCGTTATCAACCTCAATCAGTGGCGGATGAAGGTGGGGGGGTTCGTGACAGGCGACCCGCGCACACTCCCCGGCGGCAGGCAGATCAACCACCTTCCCACAACGAAAATTGCTATGCGTGGAAAGGAGGAAGAGGACAAGAACGACGACGGGGATACCGTTAGGATCTCCACGGAGCTTTTCTTCAAGTTCGACAAGACCAAACACGGCAAGAGCATCAACGCGGGTGCGTTCACGATGGTGTTAGGAGGTGGACACGAAAGCGGATTGCCGCCCGGTTCCGTAGACGACGCAGGGACCGTCGTGGTTTTCGCTATCAAGTTCGGGCTAGTGACTGGAGGCGGCGGACGGTACAAGCTAACCGCATTCACCGAAGAGGTGTTTCGCAAGAAAGAGAACATCATTGCTTGGCTACGCGCTAACCCTTACGAGCAGAGCCTTATTCGTGCCACCATGATCGCGGCAATGCGGGTGCGGCACGGGATGAAGCCCCTGCCTCCTGACAACAGCCTTGAAGGTTTGAGGAACGTCCACACCCTGATTGACATGCAGCTAGTTCAGCGCATAGCAGCAACCGCGCAGGACGTACCAACCGCGCCCGCCCCTAACACTAGCGATGAAGAGGAGGGCGAAGGAGATGAGGAAGTCTGACATCTTCCCGCATAAGCTAGTGCGGATACCGGGCTTGTGCATCGCGCATGAGTGCAGGAACGTGGTGTACCAGAAGGGGCGCGTGATCTCCCGATACTGCACCCGGCACCGCGCTATCCGCCAGCGGGCTAACGATCCGGTCGCAGCATACTACGCGGACCTGAAGCACCACGCGAAGGAGCGCGGCGTCGAATGCTCGCTAACACTAGCAGAGTGGCGGGTGTGGCAGGCGCAAGTCGGATTCTTCGACAACGCGGCAGAGGAGCGGGCTGAGCGTATGTCGGTGGATCGGATAGACCCTAGCAAGGGTTACTCCCTGGGCAACATTCAACCCCTGACGGTAGCAGAGAACGCTAGGAAAGCGGTCGCGGAGCGGGGGCGCAAGTGGGTGGAGCGCATGGAGAAACGCTATGGCGTGCGGGCTGCGGAGGAAGTACCCGCCGAACCGGACGACAGCGAGGAAGCCCTACTAGCACGGATATGAGCATGCCACGCCCCAAGCGGCTAGCCACGTCCACCGGATACAAGCACGCACCTAAGCAGGAGCGGAACCTAGCAAAGCGGGTGGGAGGTTCCGTCACCCCCGGCAGCGGGAACCGTGAAGTGAAGGGAGACGTTAGGGTGCGGTCGGTCATTCGGCTAGAGTGCAAATGCACCGAAGCAAAGTCCTTCACCGTCACTCGCGCTATGGTGGACGCAATAACAGAAGCCGCCGAAACGTCAGGGGAGCTTCCAGTTATTCAGGTGGAGTTCCTGCCTATCAAGGGACACCCCGGCGCTAGGCTGGTCATCTGCCCTGACTACGTCGTCGATTCAATCATAACATCTTCCGAAGCATGAGCGCCGTTCGTCGTCTCCTATCCCAGCGGGGTCTGCCGCAGCCTCTTTGCTCTCCTATTGCTAGGCGGCAGCAGAGGCAAGCCGCAACCACTAGCACACCTCAAGCCCCGACGCTGGAGGCGGACGGGATGCTCTCCCGCTCTATCTCCACGGTAGACAGCGCCGCGGACGATATGCGGGTGGGGTCTGACTACGTCCACGCAAGCTCCCTTGTGAAGAACTGGTGCCCCCGCCGCCACGCCATCTTCCACCGCTACGAGGACAGCCTAACAACCGTCAACTCTCCGCGGTCTTCGGATCGAATCATGTGGGCAATCGGTCGGGCGGTAGAAAGCCACATCCGGCACAGCCTGATCCTAGCGTATGGGCCGGAACAGTTCTTCGGAGTCTGGTCCTGCCTATGCGGTCGCAAGTCCTTCACAGGTCTAGGGAGTTCCACGCCGCCGATTTGCAATTCTTGCAACACGCTAGCAGCCCGGTACGGCGAACTGTTGCTAGTGTCGGAGCGGCTGCGGGTGCGGGGCTCACCAGATATGATTATGCTAGTGGAGGACGGCTTGCGGGTGCTGGAAATCAAGTCGAAAAAGCTAGACCTCTTCCAAGCGCTGGAAGGGCCGGAAGCCGACCACGTCAACCAGGCTAGCATATACACTACCCTGCTTCCGCTTGTCGTAGAGCTACCAGTCTCGCCTAACGTGACCATCGTCTACGGCGCGAAGGACTACCCGCGGCCCGGCGTGCTACCCTACAAAGACTTGACACGCCCGGCGAACGTCAGGTGGGCAGAGATGCAAATGGAGGAGGGAGTGAGAAGACCCTTGCACGCTTTGCTGAGCGGGGATACGTCCGCACCCCTGCCACCGCGGATCGGTGCCTGCGGGACGCCTAACACCACCACCGCCCGAAACTGCCAGGCTTGCACACTCTGCTTTCAACTGCCATGACCCCGACTAACATTTATATCGGACTCGACCTGTCAGTCACAGGCACCGGATTCTTCGCGGTAGCAGAACACGAAGGCGAGATGTTAGCGACGTGCGCTACGTTCGGCAGTTCCAAACTCAGATACGCGGAACGCCTAGCGCATCTTCAGATGCAACTCCGCGAGGCTATCCTTCAAGCGAAGTCAGGGGTGGGCTCCAGCCCTAGCATCTTGTGGGTCGGGATCGAAGACTACGCGATGAACGCCAAAGGCCGCATCACCACCCTGGCAGAATGGGGTGGAGTTGCCAGGCTAACACTTCTGGAGCATCGGGCGCGAACGCTGTCCGCTGCACCCTCCACACTCAAAGCCTGGACGGCAGGGCACGGGCACGCTGACAAGTCGCAGATGGCAGTCGCTATCCGAAAAAGGATGCAGCAGCTAGGGTGGCCCGCTAACATGTTGCCGGCAAAGACTAACGATAACGAAGTGGACGCATGCGCCCTAGCGCTCCTCGTCCGCGAACGTGTTAGGCTGGAGGCAGGCACCTCCCGGGAGTCCGCCGCTAGCAAGAAATTCCTACGCGTACCCGCGTGGGAGTGCGCGCACGCCCGAGAACTAAAGGCTCCAGGTCCCGCCCGCCGCCGCTGAAAAAAATTTGCACAAATTGCATTTTTTCCAGTTGCAAATCTTTTTGCCTGCCGTAGAAAGCAACCACCGCGGCGCAGTCCGCAGAACCAAACCAACCAACCAAACCACACCCCATGAAATCCACTAACTCCAAAAAAGTCAAAGCTGCTGCCGCTCCTACCGTCGAAATCCTTGAGGTCGGCACCCCAGTGAAATTCCTCGGCTACGCCAGCGGGGAGCCAGGGGCGCTCGAAGCGGGGAAGACGTACGTCGTCCACGCCTACTGGCAGGACGACGCCCTGTATGACCTAGCCGCGAAGGCCACTAGCAAGACGGCACTGGACAGCGTCACCACCGACGAGTTCGAGGTGGTGACGGACACCGCCCCTAGCAAAAAGGCGGCAGCGAAAAAGCCGAAGGCTGCGGCGGTGGAAGTGGAGGAAGAGGAGGAAGCGCCGATGGTGGTAGTGGACGACGAGCCCGCCACCCCTAGCAAGAAAGCGGGAGCGAAGAAAGCGGCGAAGGCTGAGCCCGCCGAACCTGCCGCGAAACCCCAGCCTGTCAAGCAACTCTCTTCGGTGAAGGAGGCGATTGCTAGTGCGGGTGGCAATGCCGTCACCGCCGCTGACAACCTCCACGGGACAGTGGAGTTCACCTACCTCGTCTTGGGCGGGGTGCTGGCGGTCATTCAGTCCACGGATGCTCACGCCGACCCTAGCAACACTGAGGTCGGACAGTCCCCGTATGCGGAGGGCCAGAAAGGCTTCGCCAAGTATGTGGAAGCCCGGTTGGGGATGAAGTATCGCAAGGCGCAATACCTCATCAACATCTACGAAACCATCACTAAGCTAGGGATCAGCGAGTCGAAGCTGAAGGGGATCGGCTGGAGCAAGCTGAAAGACCTAGTGGTCTACCTCAACTCCGGCGCGGACGCTAACGAAGCGCTGGAATTGGCCCGCAAGCTCTCCGGCTCGGAACTCCGCGACGAGATCAAGCGCCGGATGGTTAGCGAGGGGAAGGAACTGCACGGCAACGCCACCGCGTCTCACGAAATGGACACCTTCACCTTCTCGGTTCACAACGACCAGGCGGAGACGATCCGCGAGGCACTGAAGACCGCGGCGGAAGCGCTGGACGTTGCCGACCCTAACGAAGACCCGACCACGCTGGGGGCCTGCTTCAACCACATCGTCTCCGAGTGGTACAACCTGCAAGGCTAAGCCTAGGACATAACCTGACACAACGCGCCGCTCGCCTAACCGTGGGCGGCGCGTTCCATTTACAGCCTACCCTTTCCGCGCTATGAGAACCGCACGGGCTCACACCGCCACCCCCGCCCCATCTTACACAGAGGAGGCGGTTAAAATCCACACAGACGGAAGCTCATCGGCGAAGCGGAGGGATGGAGGGTGGGCGTTCGTCGCCAAGTGGGGAAGCCTGGTGCGCGAGCGGTACGGCAGCGAGGAGGAGGGAGCCACTAACATGACGATGGAGGTGACGGCAATCCTCCGAGCTTTCGAGTACGTTAGGCCCGCACCCCGTCGCCGCCTTATCGTCATAACGGATTCCGAGTGGACCGTTAAGGCTATGACGAAGTGGTGGCACCAGTGGAAGGCGTCAGGGTGGCGGACTGCCAGCGGGAAGGAGGTGGCCAACCTGCCGCTCCTAACCCGGCTGAAGTCGGCGATGGACTACCACCGCAAGGCGGGAACGGAAGTGAGCCTGGTGTGGGTGCGCGGACACTCGGGGGTGTCGGGCAACGAGCGGGCAGACTTTCTAGCGGGCCAGGCACGGATCGAACGCCTGTCAAACTGGGATGAAAAAAAGGATGCGAAATTCTGCTGGTGTGATAACAGACGGCTGTACCTGCCTGACCCTAACCATGCGACCGTTCCCAAAGTTCTACGCGGAGGACACCCTAGCTCCTAGCGGGCAAGGGCACTGCCTCCTCCCCCTGACAAGTGTATGCGAACTGTTGCGAATAACAATCGACACAGACACCGAAGGGAGCGACAACCCGGAGGAGCGGTGCAAGGTCATGCGGGTGCTGCCGCTCCGCCAGATCGTCGCACGGTCCCGCCCTGGCGAATGTCCGTGGGAGTGGCTGAGGCGGACGAACCTGCTGCGGATTGCGGAGGCACGGTGGAAGGGCCACACGTCAGCCGCGCAGAGGGCGAGACTGAAGCGCCCGGTATGAACGAAGACCCTAACACTGGATGGAGTGTGTACCTGCTGGAATGTGCTAGGGCGGGCGGGCAGCGAATGATCTACACAGGCATCACCCGCAACATCGCCAAGCGGGTCGAGCAGCATGCGCTAGGGAAGGGGGCAAAGTGTCTGCGGGGAGTAAAGGTGTTAGGGGTGGTCTGGCACTCCCCGCGCATGACGAAGAGTCAGGCGCTAAAAGCAGAGGCGGCAGTGAAGCGGCTAGCGCCGGTCGAGAAACGGGACTTCAAGCTAGTGTCAGACCTGGTCTGCAAGTACGCCCGCTAACACCTTTTACGCGGACGCGTACCCCTAACTGATTTTACGCGGATGCGTACCTGTTTTCGGGAAAATGCACAATTTGCAAAAAACAGTTTGCAAATCCTTTCCCATGGGCTATAAAGGAGGAGTTGCACGAAGCAACGAACCGAAACCACAAACCGAACCACCCCCATGAACGCCACCGCCACTCACCCAACCGTTACCGTGAACCTCACCGGGAAACTCAGCACCTCCGCCCAGATTGACGCCTGGGTCGGCGACCTTGACCAAGACGAAAGGGATACCGTCAGGATTCTCCTAAACTATTTCCCGGAGACTCCCACCGCGGACGAGATCCGCAAGCGGGCTAAGCGGCTGGCGTCAGTCGCGGAGGGGTGGGTGCAACGCATGGAGCTTCCTCTGGGGACACCCGTGCTAATTGACGCACCGGGCTTCCTAGTGGCAACCCTAGCCCGCCGCTTGCAAGCCGTTGGATTGAAGCCCGTGTTCGCCGTCGTGGAGCGTAACTACCTAGACAACACCGACACCCTCCGCTTCGTAGAGTACGTCGGCTAACAGTCTTCGCCCTCCCTGCCACCGCGGCGGGGAGGGCAACCTTCCTAACACTTCACCGAACCACACCCCATGAACGCCAGCCAAAAATTCACCGATCCCCAGGAGGCTATGGCCTTCGGCCTTAAGCTCCGCGCCTCGGGCATAGAGCCTCAGGTGCGGGCGAATCCCGCCACCCCTGCCGTGATGCGGCAGGTGCCCGACTCCTCCGCCGCGGTGGCGGAGATCGCAGACTTCGCCGCGAAAGGCGAAGCGCTGGGGCAGCAAGCCCTGGCATGGGCGCGGAAATCTCCCTGGTGGGAAGGCGACGACGCCCTCTCCCACGCCGTGAACTGCCTGGAGGCAGACCTGGACGACGGCAACGACAACCGCGCCGCCAGCCGCGCTCAAGCGGCCCTCTTCCTGAAGCGGCTGAACGCCGCTCTGTCTCGCGCTCCGCTAGTGGAGCAGGTCTTCACGGCAGCAAAGCCGCAGACCTGGGAACTGCACTGGCAGCAACCGGAAGGGCCGGACACCGACGACAACGACACCTTCGGCGCATCCACAGGCTCCAACGGCTGGCTCTGCGACTAAGAATCCACCCCCACTAACGCATGGACTTCTGGAACAATCCACCGGACGACGAGGAACCGCCAGAATGCTGCGGAGAGTATATGGAGATCGACGACAGCACGGGTGTCGCAACCTGCCCTACCTGCCATCGGCGCATTGAGCCCGCGGACGACCTTGAACCCGTCCTTCAAGAACTGCCTGACAATTTACCCCTAACATAAAGACCATGAAACAGACACCCATCGACGAGCCCACCTTCCTAGCACTCTCCAACGCTGTCGGGGGGTGGGGAGAAGCTAACTTCGGAGCCACCACCCCGGAGAACGTCAGCGACCCCGCCCTCGGATTCCTGGAAGAGATCGGGGAACTCACCCACGCCATCCTCAAAAAGAAACAAGGCATTCGCGGAACTCCCGAGGAACACGACGCCGCTGCCCGCGATGCGTTAGGCGACATGGGCATCTTCCTCCTTCACCTCTGGTTCCGCCAGACGAAGCTGGACCCTAGCATTCGGATGAATCCCGGAGCGCTGACCCGCTACACCGGAGCGCCACCTGACGAAGACTACCCTGGCGCGACTCAGGATATGCTAGGCAGGCTCGCGATGGGAGCGGCAAAGATTCTGCTAGTGCGGACGATTCATCAGGTAGACTTTGCCGAGCCGTGGGCGCGAGCCTACGAACTGGCGCTAGCCGTCAGCCACTCCGCCGCGTCCAAATTGGGGGTTGACTTCTGGCCACAGGTGCGCGATACCTGGGAGCGGATTGTCAGCAAGCGGAACTGGATCGCTAACCCTAACGGGAGCCCAGACCCTGCCTAACACTTCGGATTGGTGCCCGCCCCTGGAGTGGTTCCTGGGGGCGGGCTTTTTGTTAGGCGGCACCGCTAACTGAATTTACGCGACCGCGTACCGCTAACATCTTTTCACCCGCGTTCGCGTACCCAGAAAATAATTTGCAGAATGTGCAAAAAGGACTTGCGAATCCTTTCCAGTGGGCTAAATAAGGGGAGTTGCACGAAGCAACGCCAAACCCAAACCCGAAAGGAAAACACTATGAACCTCACCGCCACCCGCTCCACCCGCTCCACCACCGCCTTTACTTCCGCCCCTGCGGAAGTCTTCGCCGCCGCCGTTGAAGCGGCCCGCGCCGCCCTCGGAGCGCTCGCAGGCAACCTGGCCGACTATGCGGCATCAGAGTTTGAAAGCATGCAGTGCTTCATCAGCGAAGACGGGATGTCCGGCTTCGCCTTGAAAGGCGGGGATGAGTTGGTGAACGTGTTTTCCCGCGTCAAGGGACGCGGGGACGCAATCGTGGAGGCTGCGGTGGAGGCAGGAGCGGCCCGCCTCGACTGCTATGACGGCCACCTCGCTGCCCTCTACGGGCGGCACGGTTTCCTGGCGGTGGAGCGCTCCGCCTGGTCCGATGAGTACGCTCCAGAGGGCTGGGACTACAACCGCCACGGCCGCCCTGACTTCCTCCTCATGCACCGCCTCTAAGGGCAACGCGGGCGGGTCGGGGAAAGCCTCCGGCCCGCCGCCTCCCTAAATAATGAGCCGACCCACCTCCCGCCCGCAACCCCTGATCGCCGTCGAGTTCTATCGTGGACCTGCGGACGGCGTGAAAGATGTTAGAAAGGGCAGACTGGAAATTGCCCTAGACACCTCCGCCTTTCCGCTCTCGGTAGAGCGCGATGGAGGCACCTACACCCTAACTGAAATCCGCGTCTACCTCGGACGCAACAGTGGAAAAGCTATCTACACCCTAACACCTCCCTGACTATGATCTCCCAATGCCGCCACGAAGATATGGAGCCGCCAGAGTGCGACAGCGACGACGACTCCCGCGAATGTGAACACTGCTACGAGCAGGCAGAAGACGACAGCCTGCTTTGCGCTAGCTGTCAGCAGGAGGCAGACGAAATGAACGAGGCGGCGGAAGAAGAGGGCGCAGAAGCGCACGAACCCCAGCCCGCCTAACACTCTGCCGCCCTAGCGTATCGCCTGACGTGTGCGTTGCACGTCACCGGGCCATGAAGGCTGCGAGGGATGATCGCAACGGAGAGCGCGAGGGCGGCACCCTTTCCCTAACCAAACACCACCACTCCATGAAACTACCCACCCTCTACACTAAAGACAAGTCAGGCCGCACCCGCGTCTGGCAGATTGAACACGAACAAGGAGCGTACCGCACCACCGAAGGCATCCTCGGGGGGAAGATGCAAACGACCGCCTGGACGGATTGCGAGTGGACTAACAAGGGACGCGCTAACGAGCGGAGCCCTAGCCGTCAGGCAGAAGCGGAGGCGCAGGCACGCTGGCAGAAAAAGGTGAAGGCGGGAGCCGCCGAAGACCCTAACAAGTGCGGCACGGAATGGATCAAACCCATGCTAGCGAAGAAGTACCAGGACGAGCAGCACAAGCTAGTGTGGCCCGTCGCCGTTCAACCGAAGCTGGACGGGCACCGCTGCCTTGTCTACCTCAAGGACGGGGAGCCCTATGCCCAGACCCGAAAGGGAGAGCCCATTGTGGCGGTCCCTCACATCCTGAAAGCGCTCGCGCCAGTGCTAGCCGCCTACCCTGACCTGATCCTCGACGGGGAGCTTTACAACCACGACCTGAAGAACGATTTCGAGACAATCGCGTCTTGCGTCAGGAAGCAGAAACTAACACCTGCCGACCTAGCAAAGTCGGAAGCCCTCATTCAATACCACGTTTACGACCACGTCAGCTACCACAGTTTCGAGAAGAGAAGTCAGGCAATCAAACTGGACTTTATGCCTAAAGTTAGGCAGCGCCCGGAAAAGCCCTGTGTTGTTAGCGTCCCTACCCACTATGCGGGAACGGAAGACACGTTGAACGAACTGGAGCAGCGGTATGTGGAGCAGGGGTATGAAGGCGTTATGGTTAGGGCGATTGACGAGAGCTACGAGTCAGGGCGCTCCTCACACCTCCTCAAGCTGAAGCAGTTCGACGACGCCGAGTTCTTTCTGTTAGACCTTGAGCCGGGGGTGGGCAACAGGAAGGGACTTGCAACGCGTGCAATTCTCCGACACCCTAGCGGGAAGGGTACGTTTGCCGCGGGCGTGATCGGCGACGACGCCTACACCGCCGCCCTTCTCACTAACAAAGCCATGTACATCGGCTATCTGTGGACGATCAAGTTCAAAGGCTATACGGCTGACAAAGTCCCGCGCCACGCAAAGCTCTATCGTATTCGCCTGGAGTGACGCCCTAACATTCGGTTCGGTGCCCTGTCTCTGGAGTGGTTCCCGGAGGCAGGGCTTTTTGTTAGGCGCACCGCTAACTGAATTTACGCGACTGCGTACCGCTAACATCTTTCTACCCGCGTTCGCGTACCCCGAAAATAATTTGCAGAATGTGCAAAAAACAGTTGCGAATCATTTTCCATGGGCTATTAAGGGGGACGCAACAAGCGTAACCGAAACCCAAACCGAACCACTCCTATGAAATCCTTCGCTGAAATCACCACCTCCCTCGAAAGCTACATCGCCCGCACCGAAAAGCGGCTAGAACGGTCCCGGGCCATACTGCTTCAGAAGCTCGGGGAGGGGTACGATATGCGCCAAGCCACCCCATCAATCATGGATGTGGCGAAGAGCGAGGGCGCGTTAGCAGCGGCCAAGACTCTCCTTCGGAATTTCAAGTTTGACGGGGAAGGCGGAGTGATGGAAGCGGTGGTGGACTTGGCGACAGAGCAGGTGGACGACGCCTGGAGCGGGCGCGGAAACGACGTGATGCGGGCTAGGCACGACGGGAGGCTGGAAGTACTGAGCCACGTCAAGAAAAGCCTGTTCTAACCTAGCTCCGGCCTAACACCTTCCCCGTCCGCCCTTCCGAACACAACGCGGGAGGGCGGCAGGGGGCGATGAAGCCCTAACTAAAACCATCAACCGAACCACCTATGACTCCCCAGGCAGAATCGAACATCAGAACGAACGCGGCGACGATGTGCCGCACCATCCTCCACGCCGCCCTAACGCATTCGGGCGCAATCTGGGCGGCGAGGAATCACACCGCGGACACGGCGACGGCCCTAGCCGCTACCATCCCGACCGCCCTGGCAACCTCTCAGCATGTCGCCGCGTTCATGGAGGAGGTGGTGACCCGTCCGCAGAGTTACGAGGCGAACCCTGACCCTTCCAACCCTAACGCTTCTAGAATCATCTACGACGTGAGGCGAGGGTGGATGGCGGCCATGGCTTTTCCAGGCGTAGACGTGGGGGTGGTGGACATCACCGACCACCTCCGCGAGTATGAGCGCGGGGTGGGCAAACTGTCCGCACGGTCCATGCGGAGGATTGCGGAGATGCCCACCGACCGGATGTGCTGCCCGCTCCTGGCAATCAAGGAGGGGGACGGTGTTAGGATCATCGACGGCAACCACCGCGCCGTCAGGCATCAGCAGGAGGGTCTGCACCTCGCGCCCGTCGTGGTCCTGCCCGAGATTGTTAGCCTGGCAATTCGCATGACGGAACGGGAGGCGATTGAGTACGCCAGGGAAGCCATCCGCACTAACACATCTGTCCGCGACGATGAGATCGACAAGTTGCGGGAGGCGTGCAATGTTAGTCTGGAGATGGCAACCCGGCTAGTAGCGGTGACGGGAGAACCTGTTAGCGAGGAGACGCGGGTGAAGTTCGTTAGCCTGCTAGCGGAAGCGGGCCTGACGCCGGAACAGTTCGGGGAGGCGATGGAACGCGCCTGAGGAATGGGGACCGTCTCGGAGTGGTTCCCGAGGCGGTCCCGCCCTTTGCAAGCGGAAACCGGAAATCTACGCGGATGCGTACCCGAGAAAATAATTTGCAGAAACTGCAAAAAGTAGTTGCGAATCTAATTCCCTAGGCTATTAAGGGGACAGCAAACCCAAACCAGAAAGGAACCACCCGATGAAAATGACGCCAAAGCAGATCGAAAAGTTCAAGCGCTCAACCGAGTTCTGGAACGCGTCAAACCTCACCTACCCATACGGTTTCGACGGGGAAACCGACATCGACCGCATCAAGCGGGACACCGTAGGCAACGCAACAGACAAGGCGCGTGCCGAGTGGCAAGCGCTGTACGCCGAAGCCACCGGAGAAGGGTGGCAGCAGAACCTGGACCGCTTCCACGCTGCCTGCAACGCGGAAACCAACGCGGACGACTCGGTGCGGGAAGGGTGCTTCGCTGAAGGCTCCCTAGCATATTACAACTCCTGCTTCATCGCCTTTGACGGCTACGAAGGCGAATAAGAACCCCGAACCCTAACCGTTCCCAACCATGAAGTCCCCTAACAATTCCTGCCCGCGGTGCGGCGGTTCCGGCAAGCTACCGTTTCGCCGTGCGGGCGGTGTCTGCTTCCAGTGCGAGGGGACCGGGCTGGCCCATCCCCGCACCCCTGCTCCGACCTTCACCCCCCGCGAGCGGGCGGAAGCGGAGCGGGCGATGGCCTGGCACCGCGGGAGGCTCGCACGCTTGGCGACCCTCCCCGCCGCACCCGCAACCGCACCCGCAACCGCACCCGCACCCGCACCCGCATCCGCAACCGCAACCGAAGGCGACGCCGAATGGTTCTGGTCCCTCTTCCCTCAATCCTAACCGAATCACACATGGACCCACTCTCCTCCCTAACAGACGACGAACTCAACGCGGCAATCGCCGAACTGATGAGCCGCCCCAGGCACCCGCTCACGATTGCCTTCGTGGATAAAGACACCTGCCGCGACATCGCGCTCCACCTGGCAGAATATCACCGCCGACGCGGGGACGTGGAGGAGGCGGAGGAGTTTGAGGAAGATGCGCGGGGGATGTGACCCGCGGAAGTGCAAGACTTGCAAACCCTAACTAGAAACCACACCATGCCACCCGCCCGCCCACGAACACCCGCCACCGCCCCAACGAAAGGCATCACGCCTAACCGCAACGCATACGTCGAAATCGAATACAGGTGCCCGACGCCTAACTGCGGCACTTTCATCGTGACGAAGGTCTGCGCGAACCTAACGCAAATCTGCCAGATGTGCGGATGCCTAGCCACCCCTCAGCGAATGGTGCGGGCGGGAGTCCGCGCCGCTAACCGATGGGCGGTGGAAGAGTTCAACCCTGCCTGACAATCCTATGGAACCCCCTAGCACAATCCCCGCCGCCCTCATCGAAGCCCTACGCCGGAAGACAGAGCAGGACGTGACCGCACTCCAATCCGCGGGAGGCTCCCGCAAGGACTTCGCACTAGCCGTGCGCGAGCAGATCACCCGACCCATCCCGCCTTCACCGAAACCGCCCATCCTCGCTAACGCTAACTCCGACGACCTATGAACCGCAAGCCCGACCCTATCACCTGGGAAATCATCAACCCGCCTGAAGACAAGACCACGCCCCTAACACACATGTTCGGGCAGATCCTCATCGCCGTTCACGGCGGGCAGGAGAATGTCAGCGCCGAGCTACAAGCCGCGATGCACCTCCTGCGGACGATTGAGCTAGCCACCCAGCAGTTCGGCGCACTAGCACACGCCCTCTCTAATGGCGACCCGGACCTGGACGCTATGCACAACCGCATCCTCGCGCCTGTTCTCGCGGTGGGGTGTGAGATGCGCAAAGCCTTCGCCGCCCCAGCACCTTCTCCGACCGAACTCAACCCTAACTGATCTACCTATGAACCAGCTCCAGCCTAACAATCCCGCGCCACGCGTACCTCTCGACCTCTGGACCATCACGGCCACGGAGTTCTTCCACCTCATCGAATCCTTCAAGGAGGTAGCCGCTAGCCTTGACCTGTCCCTGACGTTTGTTGGGCAACTCTGCACGCTAGAAGGGCAAGTCTTTCAGCTAGTGGTCGGGGACGCGAAACCCGCCTACCCTAGCCGCCACTACGCCACACCTCCCCGCAGTGAACGCCATGACCGCGCTAACGCCGGGACGCTCATGGAGGATGCGGTCAGGAAACTGAAGGACGTTAGCGCTAGTCGCATCCTCTACCCGCACGGGCTGAACGCAATCTCGCGGTGGCTCCTCATCCTCCCGAACGGAGTGGAGGTGGTAGCGTGGGTAAAACCGCAGACGGAAAATAAGCCTGAGAAGCCCGCAGAGCCCGCGCAAGAGGGCGGGGAGGGTACAGACAGCGCCCCC
>Ga0255107_1000100_pt1 | contig 22542 bp, 14 predicted proteins | sample Law_Cont_RepC_8h_FD_188457 | JGI IMG/M metagenome (GOLD analysis project Ga0255107, IMG submission 188457) | Freshwater microbial communities from St. Lawrence River, New York, United States - Law_Cont_RepC_8h | ecosystem: Environmental > Aquatic > Freshwater > River | place: USA: New York... | reverse complement strand
AGCGAGACGATCGGCTACGTGAACCGCTCGCGTGCCATGATGCCCCCGGGCACCGTCCCGCCGTTCGTCATGCGCTTCGACGCCGGCAGCGTGCCGATCGGTCAGCTCGTCTTCTCCAGCGAAACGCGCTCCGTCGCACAGCTGCAGGACGCCGCGCTGAACACCGTCCGCCCGCTCTTCGCCACCCTACCCGGCGTCTCGGCTCCCCCGCCCTTCGGCGGCAGCGCCCGCACCATCCTCGTCAACCTCAACCCCGACCGCCTGCGCAGCACGGGCGTCGCACCCGAGGAGGTCGCCGCCGCCCTGGCCGGCGCCAACGCCATCCTGCCGGCGGGCAACCTCGTCCTCGGCGACCAGAACCTCTTGGTCCCGGTGAACGCCACCATCCGCAACATCAAGGACCTCGAGACCGTCCCCGTGCGGGCCGGCCAGAACCCGCCCGTGCTCATCCGCGACCTCGCGCAGGTCGTGGACGGCGCGGACGCCGTGACGAGCTACGCCCTCGTGGACGGACGTCGCACCGTCTACATTCCCGTCACCAAGCGCTCCGACGCCTCGACCCTAGCCGTGGCGGAGGTCGTCAAACGCAACCTCGGCGTCTTCCAGAACGCCGTCCCAGCCGATATTAAGGTCAGCTACGAGATGGACCAGAGCCCGATCGTCGAAAGAGCCATCCATGACCTCCTCCTCGAGGCCGTGCTCGGGGCCGTGCTCACGGGCCTCATGGTCTTCCTCTTCCTCCGCGACGCCCGCAGCACGCTCGTCGTCGTCGTCAACATCCCCCTCGCCCTGCTCATCGCCCTGCTCGGCCTGTGGCTCTGCGGGCAGACCATCAACCTCATGACCTTGGGCGGGCTCGCCCTGGCGGTCGGCATCCTGGTGGACGAAGCCACGGTGGCCATCGAAGCCATCCAGCAAGAACGCGAGAAAGGACGACCCGTGGCGCGGGCGGTGCGCGACGCCATCGCCGCGACCGCCGGACCGCGCTTCCTGGCCATGGCGTGCGTCGTGGCCGTCTTCCTGCCTTCCTTGTTCATGGAGGGTCCGGCACAGGCCCTCTTCCTCCCTCTTTCGCTCGCGGTCGGCTTCAGCATGATCGCCTCGTATGTGCTCTCTTCCACCTTACTGCCCGTCCTCGCCGTCTGGCTGCTCAAGGAGGACGGCGCGCACGCCCCGGGTTTCTTCTCCCAAGTCAAGGTGCGCTACGCGACCCTGCTCGACGTCGTGCTCGCCCGCAGGGGCCTCGTCGTCCTGGGCGGCGTCGCCCTCGCCGCGGCCTTCCTCGCGACCCTTGGTCCGAAACTCGGCCGGGAAATCTTCCCGCCGGCTAATAACGGCCAGCTCCAGGTCCGCCTGCGCGCCCCCGCCGGCACCAAACTGGACAAAACGGAGCAGATCGCGCTGCGCGCCCTGGACCTCATTAAGCAGGAAATCGGCGCCGAGAACATCGGCACCACGCTCGGACTCGTCGGCGTGCATGCCCCGAACTACCCCGTCAACCTGGTGCACGCCTGGAACAGCGGTACCGACGAGGCCACCCTGCAGGTCCAGCTCAAGCCGGAGGCGAAGGTCGACCTCGACGCCGCCAAGGAGAACCTCCGCCGTCGTCTCGGCACCGCCCTGCCGGACGTCCGCCTTTCCTTCGAGCCCGCCGACATCGTCAGCCGCGTCATGAGTTTCGGCGCGGCGACCCCGATCGAGATCGCGGTCAGCGGACCGTCCCTCGCGGATAACCGCGCCCACGCCGAGGCGGTGCGGGCCGAACTGGCCAAGATCCCGGAACTGCGCGACCTCCAGTTCGCCCAGACCATCGACGCCCCGACGCTCGAGGTGAACATCCACCGTGAGAAGGCCGGCCTCATGGGCATCCGGATGGCCGACGCCGCCCGCTCCGTCATCGAGGCTACCGGCTCGAGCCGCTTCATCCTGGCCAACTACTGGGCCGACCCCAAGACCGGCGTCGCCTTCCAGGTCCAGGTCCAGGTTCCGGCGGCCTTGACCAAGAGCGTCGAAGACCTGCGTAACCTGCCCGTCGGCACCGCCGGCCAGCAGCCCGTGCTCCTGCGCTCCATCGCCACCCTCAAAGAAGGCGTCGCCGTCGCGCAGTACGACCGCTACAACATGCAGCGGCTGGCGACCCTGACCGCCAATTACGCCGGCACCGACCTCGGACACCTCGCCGACCGGATCGATGCCGCCATCGCCGCAGCCGGCAAGCCTCCGGCCAAGGTCAAAGTCGACCAGCGCGGCCAGGTGCCGCCGTTGCGCGAGCTGCTCGCCGGGCTCGGCGGCGGCCTTGCCATCGCGCTTGTGATTGTCGCCCTGCTCCTCGCCGCCCACTTCCAGAGCCTCCGGCTCGCCGCGATCGTACTGACCTCGCTCAGCGTCGTCCTCGCCGGGGTGGTCGCCGCGCTCCTGCTCACCGGCTCGACGCTGAACATCGAGAGCTTCATCGGCGCCATCATGGCCGTCGGCGTCGCCGTCGCGAATTCCATCCTCCTGCTGACCGCCGCCGAAGAGGCCCGGAACGCTGGCGCCTCGGCCGCGGACGCGGCCCGCCAGGCTGGTGCCGCGCGCCTGCGCGCCATCCTGATGACCTCGCTGGCCATGCTGGCGGGCATGATCCCGATGGCCCTCGGCTGGTCCGAAGCCGGCAGCCAGACCGCGCCGCTCGGCCGGGCGGTCATGGGTGGACTCATCTTCGGCACGTTCGCCACGCTCACCCTCGTCCCCGCCGCCTATGCCTGGATCATGGGCCCGGTCGGACGCGCCTCCCTTTCCGTCGACCCTGACGATCCCCGCAGCCCCCATTTCCAAAAAGACCATGCCGTCTCCTAAGCTCCTCGCGCTCTTCCTCGGCGCGCTCACCCTGTCGGCCGCCGACTTCCCCGTCACGCGGCTCAAGACCGGGGACATCACCCGCAGCGTCCAGTTGCTCGGCGAAGTCCGCCCGAACCAGCAGGTCGCCCTTTATGCGAAGGTCGGCGGCTACGTGAAGGTCGTCCGCGTGGACATCGGCGACCGCGTCGCGGCGGGCGACCTCCTCGCCGAACTGGAGGTGCCCGAACTCGTCGCCGACGAAGCCCGCGCCCGCGCGGAACTCACCTTGGCCGAACTCGAGACGCGCCGTGCGCAGGAAGCCCATCGGCAGGCGCCCGACCTCGTTCCGCGCCAGAACGTCGACGCGGCCTTGGCCAAGCTCGCCGTGGCGAAGGCACAACAGGAACGGCACGCCACCTTGCTGCGCTTCGCGCAGATCCGTGCGCCCTTCGCCGGCGTGGTCAGCCGACGCTCCGTCGATGTCGGTGCCTTCGTCCCGGCGGCGACCGGCGGCGGCGCCGGCTCGGCCGCCCTCTTCGTGCTGACCGACTTCGCTACCGTGCGCGTGCAGGCCGCCCTACCGGAGAGCGAAGCCGGCCTGGCCGTCCCGGGCCAGCCCGTCAGCGTCCTCGCCGAGGCCGCCGGCGCGAAACCGTACGCGACCCAGCTGACGCGTCTTTCCGGCGTGCTCGAGAATCCGAGCAAGACCATGCTGATCGAATCCGTCCTGCCCAATCCCGATGGTGCGCTGAAGCCCGGCATGTACGCCAACGTCCGCCTCGGCATCGAGACGCACCGGGGCGTCCGCCTCCTGCCGCTGACCGCCGTGATCATGGAGAAGGCCGTCGCCACCGCCTACGTCCATGAAGCCGGCAAGGCCCGTCGACGCGTGCTCAAGGCCGGCTTCAACGACGGGACCCACCTCGAGGTCATCGAAGGCCTGAAGCCCGACGAAGACGTACTGATCCCGCAAGGGGGCACCCTCACCGACGGCCAACCCGTGAACGTGGCCCGATGAGCAACCCTCTGCGCACCCTCCTGCTCCTCGGCGCGGCCAGCCTCGCCGCCCTGGACGCCCCCCGCGCCGAGACCGTCGACCTACCGACCGTCCTCAAGTTGGCGGGTGCCCAGGCGATCGAAGTCCAGCTGGCGGAGGCCCGCCTTAGCGAGGCCCGCGCTAATTCCGACGGCGCCGACTGGGCCCTCTTCCCGACCGTGTCGCCCGGCGTCGGCTACCGCAAGCACTCCGGCCAACTGCAGGACATCGTCGGCCAGGTGAGCGACATCACCAAGGAGTCCGTGACCGCGGGCGCCACCCTCTCGCTGTCCCTGGAATTGGGTGAAGCCGTCTTCCGCCGCCTCGCGACCCGGCAAACCGAACGGGCGGCCGAACACCAGCTCGAAGCCCAGCGTCGCCAGTCCGTGGCGCTCGCGGCCGTCGCCTACTTCGACCTCGCGCGCTCCACCCAGTCCGCGAGCCTCCTCACCGACGCCATCCGCACGGCCCGGGGCTACCGCGAGCAGCTCGCGCAGGGCGTCGCCGCCGGCCTGACCTTCAAGGGCGACGAACTCCGCGCCGCCGGCCACGTCAGTCGCTTCGAGCTGCGCCTGCGCCAGGCGCTCGAGCAGCAGCGGCAGGATGCGGCCCGCCTCGCCCACGCCCTGCGGCTCGACATCGCGGTCGCGCTGCAGCCGGTGCCGGAACCCGCGCGCCCGCTCCACTTGACCGGTCGCGCTGAAAAGCTCGACGACCAAGTGCGCCTCGCGCTCAACCGGCGCCCGGAATTGCAGGCCGCGGGCGCCCTGCACGAGGCCGCCACCAGCCGCGGCGACGCCGCTACCTACGCTCCCCTCTACCCGACCCTCGGCGCGCAGGTCTTCGCGGGCGGCTTAGGCGGCAGCGCCAGTTCCGCGCGGCGGGATTTCGACAACAGCACCGATACCTTCGTCACGCTTTCGTGGAAGATTGGGGCCGGTGGCCTGTTCGACGGCTCCCGGGTCGACGGGGCCCGCGCCCGCCAACGCCAGACCGAATTGGAGGCGACCCGCGTACGCGAGGAGATCATCCGCCAAGTCGTCGAGGCCCAAGCAGGGGTGACCTTCGCGGCCCAACGCCTCGAGATCGCCGCCGAGGCGGTCCGCCTGGCCGAGACCGCCCATCGCCTGACCTTGACGCGCAAGGACCTCGCCGTCGGCGCCGTGCTCGAGACGCTGCTCGCCCAGCAGGACCTCATCCAAGCGCGGCTCGACCAGGTCGAGACGATCGCCGAGTGGAACAAGGCCCAGTACCGTCTGCGTTTCGCCACCGGGGAGTAGCCCCGCGGCGGTCCCCCGCAACCTCCTCCGCCCCGCGGGGTTAACTCGTTCGCACCCCATGAACTCAGCCCTTCTCCCCGCGGCCGCTTGGCTCTTCGCCTCGGCCCTCGTCGCCGCCGAGACGAAACCGCTCAACGTCCTGTTCATCGCCGTCGATGACCTCCGGCCGGAACTCAGCTGCTACGGTAACGCGGTGATCAAGACGCCAAACTTCGACCGACTGGCCGCGCACGGCATGGTCTTCAATCGCGCCTATTGCCAGCAGGCGGTCTGCAGCCCCTCGCGGGCCTCCATCATGACCGGCAAGCGCCCGGACGCGACCCGGGTCTGGGACCTCGAGACGCATTTCCGCGTGGCCCTGCCCAACGTCAAGACCGTCGGGCAGTACTTCAAGGAGCATGGCTACTTCTCCCAAGGCATGGGAAAGATCTTCCACGGCGGCTTCGACGACGAGCCGACTTGGTCCACGCCTTGGATGACGCCTAAGGCTCCGACCTACGCCAAGGAAGCGACGGCGGGTGACATCGTGAAAGAAGACCCGAAGAAAAAGGGCAAGGGCGTGGCCTTCGAGGCAGGTGACGTCCCGGATGATTTCTACACCGACGGCAAGACCGCCCGGCTGGCCGCTCAGACAATCGCGGACCTGAAGAAGAAGAACCAGCCCTTCTTCCTCGCCGTCGGTCTCTCCAAGCCGCACCTGCCCTTCGTCTCCCCCAAAAAGTACTGGGACCTCTACGACCCGGCCCAAATTCCGGACACCGCCAGCCCCTTCCCCGTCGGTGCCCCGGCGTACGTCGGTGACAGCGACAGCGGCGAATTCCGGGCCTACACCAACGTCCCGCCCAAGGACAAGAAGCTCGCCCGCACCCCTTTGCCGGCTGCCTTCGCCGCGCAGGTACGCCACGGCTACTACGCCGCCGTTAGCTACACTGACGCTAACCTCGGCATCCTGCTCGACGCCCTCGAGAAGGAAGGCCTCGCCGACAACACCGTCATCGTCCTCTGGGGCGACCACGGCTGGAAGCTCGGTGACCATGAAGAGTGGGGCAAGCACACCAACTTCGAAGTCGATGCCCGCGTCCCCCTCATCTTCAGCTACCCTGGCCAGAAGACCGCCGGCCAAAAGAGCAATTCGTTGGTCGAGTTCGTGGATGTGTACCCGACGCTCGCCGAGCTCTGCGGCCTGCCCAAGCCCGACGTCGACGGCGTCAGCCTGAAGCCGGTCCTGGAGAACCCCACGGTGACCGTGAAACCCGTCGCCATCAGCCAATACCCGAAAGGCGCGGGCATCGCGAAGAAGGAAGGCGCCAAAGGCACGGCCAAGCGCGACGTCATGGGCTACAGCATCCGCGATGATCGCTGGCGCCTCACGCTCTGGCGCAGCCTGGAAGACAACCGCATCGTCGACACCGAGTTGTACGACGAGGTCAACGCCCCGAAGGAGCCGGAAAACCTCGCCAAGAAACCCGAGAACCAGGAAGTGATCGCCCGCCTGTCGAAGTTCCTGCCTCCGCCCATCCCGGCCGCCGACCCGAACGCGAAGAAGATCACGAAGGGAAAAAAGAACGTCGTCGACATCACCGCCAAGAACACCGACGAGGACGTGACCGCCCCCAAGCTCACGCCCCCGACGGCCAAGCCCGCGGCCGACGACGTCGAGAAGGACCGGACCGCGATGTTCGAGCGACGGGACGGCAATAAGGACGGCAAACTTTCCAAGGAAGAATACCTGTCCAAACAGAAGGACCCGGCGCATGCCGCCGAGAACTTCACGAAATTCGACAAGGACAAGAGCGGCGACCTATCCAAGGAAGAGTTCGTTAAGATGGGCAAGTGACGCCCCCTTGACCTCGGCTCGCCCTCGCCTCACCTTGGCCCCATGCAAGGCCTGCTCCTCGTCCTCCTGGTCTTCCGTTTGGCTTTCCTGCTCGGGGCCGCGGGGCTCTGCGTCTATGGCTTCGTCGCCGCCGGGGAACCGGGCGTACCCGGCCTGTGGCGAGTGGCCTACGTGGCCGGCTTTGCCCTCTCCCTAGGGATGATCTGGGCGCTTTGGCGTTCGTTCCGCGCCCTGCGTAAAGGCTGACCCATGCGGCTCACGGCTCTCCTGCTGGCGGGCGGCGCCGCGCTGCTCGGGACCGAGACCGCCACCGTCGTCGTCGAAATCGGGCGACCCGGAGCCCGCCTGCCCGCGGACTTCCTTGGCCTCAGCTACGAGAAGAACGCGCTCGTCGAGTCCCACTTCACGCCCGCCAATACCGTCCTCATCAACCTGCACCGCAACCTCGGCGCGGGCAGCCTGCGCCTCGGCGGCAACAAGGTCGAACTCACCCGCTGGCAGGCGGAAGCCCCCGCCTCCCTCGACAAGTCCACCGGCCTGGCCGTGATCGGGCGCAGCACGCTCGACGACCTCTACGGCTTCCTGCGAGCCACGGAATGGAATTGCCTGCACGGCCTCAACCTGGCCGGCAACCGACCGGAAGCCTCCGCCGATGAGGCCGCCTACGCGCTCAAGGTCGGCGCGGCCTCCGTGCAAGCCTTCGAGGTCGGCAACGAGCCCAACCTCTACCCCAACCACGCGCTGCGGCCCAAAGGCTACGACTGCCCCGCCTACCTCCCCGAGGCCGCCGCGGCCATCAAGGTCATCCGCGCCCGTAACCCCGGCATCATCCTCGCCGGTCCGGCCACCGCGCGCCGACCCGACCACTGGTTCGAGGACGCCGTCGCCGGGCTCAAGGGCCAGCTCGACCTCGGCACCTCGCACCTTTACGCCCTATCCGGCGGTTCGACCAACCCGCAGTCGGCCAACTTCCCGAGCGCGGCAAACCTCCTGCTCGCGGCCACGATGGCCAAAGATCTCGACATGGTGGACGCGCACCTCGCCGCCGCGAAAGCGGCCGGCCTGCGCTATCGCTTGGCCGAGTGCAACTCGGTGTCCAACGGCGGACGCACCGGCCTGAGCGACAGCTTCATCGCGGCGCTCTGGGCGACGGACTTCCTCTTCGCCATGGCGGGCCGGGGCGCCGACGGCGTCAACTTCCACTGCAACCTCAAGCCGGGGAGCTATTCGCCGATCTCCGCCGTCAAAGGAGAAACACGCTACTCGGCGCATCCGCTCTATTACGCGATGCTGCTCTTCCACGACGCCGGCCAGGGACGCCGCCTGCCGACGAAGGTGACCGCCGCCGTGAACATCGTCGCGCACGCGACCCTGGCCGACGACGGTCAGGTCCGCGTCATCCTCGTGAACAAGGATCTCGCCGGCCCGGTCGTGGCCACAATCCAGGTCGGGTCCGCCTTCCGCGCCGGCAGCAAGCGCTGGTTAACCGCCCCGCAGCCGACGGCCCGGGAGGGAGTCACTTACGCCGGCGCGGCCGTGGCGGCCGATGGCCGGTGGCAGCCGGGGCAGCTGACGGAAAAGGAGCTGGCGGTCCGGAACGGCGAGGCGACCGTGGCCCTGCCGGCCGCCAGCGCCTTGGTCCTGACCTTCAAATAGCCGGGCAGCCGGCGAAGTCCGGTTGACGCGTCGGAAAATCCTGCCGATGTTGTGGCACCCCCATGCGCCTCCTGCTCTCCTGCCTGGCCCTCCTGTTCACCTCGGTACCAGTCGGCTTCGCCGCTGACGCGCCGAAGGCACCCGCCAAGGCCAAAGCCCCGGCGAAGAAGGCCGGCGATCCGAACGCCGGCAAGGCGGTCGGCGAGAACAAGGCCACGCCGGTCGACCGCATCAAGGCGCCCGCCGGCTTCAAGGTCGAGCTGCTCTACTCCGTCCCCGGCGGAGAACAAGGCTCCTGGGTTTCGCTCTGCGCCGACGACAAGGGCCGCATCTACGCCTGCGACCAGTACGGCGACCTCTACCGCTTCCCCGCCCCCGCGCCGGGTCAGGTGCTCAAGGCCGCCGACATCCGCAAGATGCCGATCAACGTCCGCGCAATCAACGGCATGACCTGGGCGTTCGGCGCGCTCTACGCCGGCGTCAATGACTACGAGCGTAAGTTCCCGAGCGGCTTCTACCGCCTCAGCGACACCGACGGCGACGACCTCCTCGACAAGGCCGAGCTGCTGCGTGAATTCCAGGCGGGCAGCGACCACGGCGTCCACAAGGTCGTCGTGACCCCGGACCAACAGGGTTTCTACCTGATCACCGGCAACAACGCCGTGAAGACCGAGACCGTCGCCTCGTCTCCGGTGGCCCCGCTCTGGGGCGACGACCACCTGCTGCCCCGCATGCCGGACGGCCGCGGACACAACCGCCACGTCCTCGCGCCGGGCGGCATCGTCTACCGCATCAGCAAGGACGGGAAGACCTTCGAGACCTTCGCCAGCGGCTTCCGCAACATCTACGGTGGGGCGCTCAACCGCGCGGGCGAGCTGTTCACCTACGACGCGGACATGGAGTACGATTTTAACACGCCGTGGTACCGCCCGACCCGCGTGAACCACGTAGTCAGCGGCGGCGAATACGGCTGGCGCAACGGCGCCGGCAAGTACGCTGAATTCTACGCCGACAACCTGCCCGCCACCGTGAACATCGGCCCCGGCTCGCCCACCGGCGTGGCCTTCGGCTACGGCGCCAAGTTCCCGGCCAAGTACCAGGAGGCCCTCTACATCATGGATTGGAGCTGGGGTAAGATCTACGCCGTGCACCTCAAGGCGCAGGGCGCGAGCTACGCGGGCACCAAGGAGGACTTCATCCTCGGGGCCCCGCTGCCCGTGACCGACCTCCTCATCCATCCCGGCGACGGCGCGATGTATTTCGCCATCGGCGGCCGCAAGGTCCAGTCGGGCCTCTACCGCGTGACCTACGCCGGCGCCGAATCTACCGCCCCCGCCCGCCTCGAGGCGCCGGCCGCGACCCCGGAGACGCTCGCCCGCCGGACGCTGGAGAAGCTCCACGGCAAGCAAGACCCCAAGGCCGCGGACGCCGCCTGGCCGCACCTCGCCTCGGGCGACCGCTGGCTGCGCTCCGCCGCCCGTGTCGTCCTCGAACATCAGCCCGCCGCCGGCTGGGTGGAGCGGGCCTTCGCCGAGCCGGACGCCACCGCCCGCCTCGAAGCCCTGCTCGCCCTGGCGCGCCAATCGGCCCCCTGCCCTTACCACACCGAGAAGGCCGCCAAGCCCGACCCGCGTACCGGCGTCGCGCCGACCACCGCCGCGCCCACGGCCGCCCAAGCCGCCTTGCGCGACCGCCTGCTCGCCTCGCTCCGCGGCATGGACTTCGCGAAGCTGACCAAGGACCAGAAGCTGGCGCACGCCCGCCTCGCCCAGATCGTCCTGCACCGCTACGGCCAGCCGGACGCCACCGGCCTCGCCGCGCTGACGGCCCAGTATGACGCCGCCTATCCCGCGGCCGACTTCGAACTCAACTGGCTCCTGACCGAGACCCTCGGCTTCCTGCAGTCCCCGACCCTCGCCGCCAAGGCGATGGGCCTGGTCGCCGCCGCCGGCAGCCAGGAACCCGAGATGGAGTTCATGCGCAGCCTCCGCATGCTCAAGACCGGCTGGACCCCGGCGCTGCGCGAGCAGCAGCTCCACTGGTTCGTGAAGGCGGCCAGCTACCGAGGCGGCTCCAGCTTCGTGAAGTTCATCGAGTTCATCCGCAACGATGCGCTCAACACGTTCACCGCTGAGGAGACGGCGCGCCATGCGACCCTGATCGCCACCGCCAAGAACCCGCCCGTGAAATCCGCGTACGAGAACGTCGGCGCGATCTTCGCCGGCCGGACCCCGACGAACTGGACCCTCGACGAGCTGGCGACGGCCGCGGAGACCGGCCTCAAAGGGCGCGACTTCGCGACCGGCCGCAAGATGTTCGGCGCGGCGGCCTGCTTCGCCTGCCACCGCTACGGCAACGCCGGCGGGATGAACGGCCCCGACCTCACTGGCGCGGGTGGACGCTACAGCCCGCGCGACCTCCTCGACCAGATCATCCACCCGAGCAAGGAGATCAATGAGCAGTTCGCTCCCGTGGTGGTGACCCGGCAGGATGGCTCGACGGTGAGCGGGGTCATCGTGAACCTCAACGGGGACTCGGTACAGATCAACACCGACCTCTCCGACCCCGACCAGCGGGTCAGCGTCGACCGCAAGCAGGTCCGGAGCATCGAAGTCTCCAAGGTCTCGCCCATGCCGCCCATGCTGCTCAACATGCTGACGAAGGAGGAGGTCCTGGACCTCGTGGCCTTCGTCCTGAGCGGCGGCGACAAAGAGCATCGCTTCTTCAAGAAGTAGGCCGGAGGCGGTTTTTACATTGGCCAGCGGCCGGGGAAAGGCAATCTTGGGGGCACCCCATGAGCGCCCACCCCGCCCTCGCCCTCCTCTGCGCCGCCGTCGCCGCGCTGCCGGCCGCCGAGCCGGTGGAATTCAACCGCGACATCCGCCCGATCCTTTCGGACAACTGCTTCGCCTGCCACGGCCACGACGCCAGCCACCGCAAGGCCAAGCTGCGGCTCGACGTGCGCGAAGCCGCCCTGGCCAAGGAAGCGTTCGTACCCGGCAAACCGGACGCGAGCGAACTCGTAAAGCGGCTCTTCCTGACCGACCCGGACGAGGTCATGCCCCCGCCGGAATCGCACAAGACCCTCTCCAAGGAACAGAAGGAACTGCTGCGCCGCTGGATCGCGGAGGGCGCCACCTACCAGAACCATTGGTCCTACGACGCGCCGGTCAAGCCGGCCGTGGGCGCTCCCGCTGAAGCCATCGACGCGCTGATCGAAGCGCGCCTGCGGAAGAAGGGCCTGCGGCTGGTCGCCGAGGCGGACCGACGTACCCTCGCCCGCCGCCTGCACCTCGACCTCCTCGGCCTGCCGCCGACCCCGGAGGAAGTCGACGCATTCGTCGCCGATAAATCGCCCGACGCCTACGCGCGGCTGGTGGAACGGCTGCTCGCCAGTCCGCACTACGGCGAACGCCTCGCCCAAGGCTGGCTCGATGTCGTGCGCTACGCAGACACCATCGGCTACCACAGCGACACCCCGCGCAACGTCTGGCCTTACCGCGACTACGTCATCCGAAGCTTCAACCAGAACAAGCGGTTCGACCGCTTTACCTTGGAGCAGGTGGCGGGCGACCTCCTGCCGGAGGCCGACATCGAGGCCAAGGTGGGCTCCGGCTTCAACCGGCTGCTGCTGACGACCGAGGAAGGCGGGGCGCAGGCTAAGGATTACCAGCAGCGGATGCTGAACGACCGCGTCCGCGCCGTCGGAGCCGCCTGGCTGGGCCAGACGACCGGGTGCGCGCAGTGCCACGACCACAAGTTCGACCCGTTCACGCAACGCGACTTCTTCTCGCTGGGCGCCTTCTTCGCCGACATCCACGAACCCGACATCGGGCGGCGCGAGGAGGGGATGCTGGTGGTGACGCCCGCGGACGAACGCCGCCTCGCCGAACTGGCCGCCGCCGTGACCCGCGCCCGTCAAGCACTCGAGACCGCCCAGGGCGGGCTCGGCGCGGAACTCGCCGCCTGGGAAAAGGAGGCGACCGAAGACCTCGTCCCGGCCGCCCCGGCCGCGGCCCCCAAGGCGAAGGCCAAGGGCAAGGCCAAGTCGCCCGACGCGGCGTTGGCGGCCAAGGCTCCAGCAATCCTCCAGAAACCGGCCGCCAAGCGCTCCGCCGCGGAGCTGACGACCTTACGGGACTACCTCTTCTCGCTCCACCCCGAGGTGCTCAAGAGCCAGCGGGACGCCATCGCCGCGGCCCAACGCGAGCACGACACCTTCCGGGCGGGGCTGCCGAAATCACTGGTGACCACCAAGGCCACCACCGTCCGCACCGTCCGGATTCTTCCGCGGGGCAACTGGATGGACGAATCGGGCGAAGTCGTGAAGGCGGCGTTCCCGCATTACCTCCCGCAGCCGAAGCTCGACGGGCGCACGCCCAACCGGCTCGACCTCGCCCGCTGGCTCGTGTCGCGCGAAAACCCGCTGACCGCCCGCGTGACCATGAACCGCCTTTGGATGCAGTTCTTCGGCACCGCCCTCAGTAAGAATCCCGGCGACCTCGGGGCCCAGGGTGAGCTGCCGCCCAACCAGGCGCTGCTGGATTGGCTGGCGATGGAATTCATGGACTCGGGTTGGGATGTGAAGCACATGGTCCGCCTGATGGTTTCGAGCCGCGCCTACCGCCGCGCTTCGGCCACCCCGGCGGAGCTGGCGACGGCGGACCCCTTCAATCGCGAACTGGCGCGTCAGAGTCCTTACCGACTCGAGGCCGAGCTGGTCCGCGATAATGCGCTGGCAATCGCCGGGCTGCTCGTCCCGAAGGTCGGCGGGCCCAGCGTGAAACCCTACCAGCCCGATCGCTACTGGGAGAACCTGAACTTCCCCGTCCGTGCGTACGTGGCGGACCAAGGCGAGTCGCAGTACCGCCGAGGCCTCTATGTCTGGTGGCAGCGCTCGTTCCTGCACCCCAGCCTGCTCGCCTTCGACGCGCCCAGCCGCGAGGAGGCCTGCACCGACCGGACACGCTCCAACATCCCCCAGCAGGCGCTCGTGCTCCTGAACGACCCGACCTACGTCGAGGCCGCCCGGGCCTTCGCGGCCCGCACGCTCGCGGAGTCCGGCGACGACGACCGCCGCCTGACCTGGGCTTGGCGGCGCGCCCTGCAACGCATGCCTGAAGCTACCGAACTGGCCACGCTCCGGCAGGTATTGGCGGAGCGCCGCAAGGCCTACCAGGTCGACCCCTCGGCCGCGCAGGCCTTCCTAAAGGTGGGGCTGACGCCCCCGCCGGCCGCGCTCGCGCCCGCGGAACTGGCCGCCTGGACGCACGTGACCCGCGTGCTGCTCAACCTCCACGAGACCATCACCCGCGAATGAGCCCGCTCCCATCGGAACTGCAGGCCGCCCTCACGCGCCGCGCCTTCCTCGGCCGCACGACGCAGGGCGTCGGCGGGCTCGCCCTCGCCTCGCTCCTCGGACCATCCGCGCTCGCCGCCTCCGGGGCGCTCTCCCGACTCCCCCTCCCCCAGAAGGCCAAGCGCGTCATCTGGCTGAGCATGGCGGGCGGCCCCTCGCACCTCGAGACCTTCGACCCCAAGCCGAAACTCGCGGCGATGCACGGCCAACCGATGCCGGAGAGTTTCACGAAGGGCCAGCAGCTCGCCCAACTCCAGGGCCAGAAACTCACCTGCTTCGGCCCGCAGCACAAATTCGCCAAGTTCGGACGCAACCAGACCGAGATCTGCGAGCTCTTCCCGCAGATCGGCTCGGTGCTGGACGACCTCTGCCTCATCCGCTCGATGACGACGGACGCGATCAACCACGACCCTGCGCACATGTTCATGAACACCGGCTCGCAGATCGCCGGCCGGCCGAGCATGGGCTCCTGGGTGACCTACGGGCTCGGCACCGAGGCCGCGGACCTTCCCGGCTTCGTCGTCCTGACCTCGCTGGGCAAGGGCGGGCAGAACCAGCCGATCGCGGCCCGCCAATGGAGCAGCGGCTTCCTGCCCTCCAAACACCAGGGCGTCCAGCTGCGCTCCAAGGGCGATCCGGTCCTGTACCTGTCGAACCCGCCCGGCGTCTCCCGCGACTCCCAGGGCAGCGACGTCGACGCCATCGCCAAGCTCAACCTACACCGGGAGCGTTTCGTGGCCGACCCCGAGGTCGCCACGCGCGTCGCGCAGTACGAGATGGCCTTCAAGATGCAGGCGAGCGTGCCACAACTCATGGACGTCAAGGACGAGGACCCGAAGACACTCGCGCTCTACGGTTGCCAGCCGGGCGACGGCTCCTTCGCAGCGAACTGCCTGCTCGCGCGTCGCCTCGCCGAACGCGGAGTCCGCTTCATCCAGCTCTACCACAAGGACTGGGATCACCACGGCGGCGTCAAGGACGGCGTGGCCCTCAAGGCCGCGGAAATTGACCGCGCCTGCATGGCCCTGATCACCGACCTCAAGCGGCGCGGCCTACTCGATTCGACGCTCATCGTCTGGGCGGGCGAATTCGGCCGCACCCCGATGTCGCAGGGCAACGGCCGCGACCACCACAATAAGGCGATGACCGTCTGGATGGCGGGCGGCGGCATCCGCGGCGGCCTCGTCCACGGATCGACCGACGAGCTCGGCTACGCCGCGGTGGACAAGGTGGCCACGGTGCACGACCTGCACGCCACGATGCTGCACCAGCTGGGCATCGCCCACGACGCCTTCTCGGTGAAGTTCCAGGGCCTCGACGCCAAGCTGACCGGGGTCGAACCCTGCAAGCCGATCAAGGAAATCATCGCGTGATCGCCGACCTCCGAGCCCTGCATCGCCGCGCCTTCCTCGGCACCGCGGGACGCGGCGTCGGGGCCGTGGCGTTGGCCTCGCTGCTCGGCCGGACGGACGCGGCGGCGGCCGGCGGTGCGCTGACGCGGCTCCCCCTGCCCCGCCGGGCGAAACGGGTCATCTGGCTGACCATGGCGGGCGGCCCATCCCAGCTGGAGCTCCTCGACTACAAGCCGCGGCTCGCGGCGATGGACGGGCAACCGATGCCGGAGAGCTTCACGAAGGGCCAGCAGCTCGCGCAGCTGCAGGGCCAGAAACTCATCTGCCAAGGACCGCAGTTCCAATTTCGGCGTCACGGGCGCAACGGCACCGAACTCTCCGAACTGCTGCCGCAACTGGGCACGGTGGCGGACGACCTCTGCGTCATCCGCTCGATGACGACGGACGCGATCAACCACGACCCGGCGCACATGTTCATGAACACCGGCTCGCAGATCGCCGGCCGACCGAGCATGGGCTCCTGGGTCACCTACGGGCTCGGCAGCGAGGCGGCCGACCTCCCGGGCTTCGTCGTGCTGGTCTCGACCGGCAAGGGACGCTCGCCGCAGCCGATCGCCGCCCGCCAATGGAGCAGCGGCTTCCTACCCTCCCGGCACCAGGGCGTGCAGCTCCGCTCCAAGGGCGACCCGGTGCTCTACCTCACCAACCCGCCCGGCGTCAGCCGCGCGGCCCAGGGCGGCGACGTCGCCGCCATCAACGCCCTCAACCAAGCCCACGCCGGGGCCGCGGCCGACCCCGAGATCGCCACGCGCATCGCCCAGTACGAGATGGCCTTCCAGATGCAGGCCAGCGTGCCTGGCCTGATGGACGTCTCCGGCGAGACCGCCGAGACCTTGGCGCTCTACGGCTGCGAACCGGGCGACGGGTCCTTCGCCGCCAACTGCCTCCTCGCCCGCCGGCTGGCCGAGCGCGGCAGCCGTTTCATCCAGCTCTACCACCGCGACTGGGACCACCATAGTCTACTGCGGGAAGAATTGCCGCTCCGGGCCCGGGAGGTCGACCGCGCCTGCATGGCGCTCCTGACCGACCTGAAGCGCCGGGGCCTCTTCGAGGACACCCTGGTCGTCTGGAGCGGGGAATTCGGCCGGACCCCGATGAAGCAGGGCGACAAAGGGCCGGTCGGGCGCGATCACCACAACAGGGCGATGTCGATGTGGCTGGCCGGCGCCGGCGTGCGCGGGGGCCTGACCTATGGCGCGACCGACGAGCTCGGCTACGCCGCCATGGACAAGGTCTGCACGGTCCACGACCTGCACGCCACGATGCTCCACCAATTGGGTGTCGACCACGACGCCTTCCGCTTTAAGTTCCAGGGTCTCGACGCCAAGCTCACCGGCGTCGAACCCTGCAAGGTAATCAAGGACATCCTCGCCTGACTTTCCCCATGAAAACGTTCCTCCCCTCCCTCCTCCTCGCGCTCGGCCTCGCCGCCCCGCGCCTGACCGCCGCCGACCAAGCCGCCGACCTGTCCAAGCCCGTCCAGGTCTTCATCCTGCTCGGCCAGTCCAACATGGTCGGCCTCGGCAAGGTCACCGGGCCCGACGGCTCCCTGGATTTCGCGGTCAAGAACAAGAAGAAGTACCCGCACCTCGTCGATGCGTCCGGTAACTGGTCCGAGCGCACCGACGTCCGCAACGTCCGCGTGATGGTCGGCCGCAGCGGCGGCATGCAACTTTTCAACAACGAGTTCCTCAAGGTCACGGGCAAGTCGATGGGACCGGAATACGGCATCGGCCATCCGCTCGGCGACGCCGTGGAAGCCCCGGTGATGCTGCTTAAGAGCTGCATCGGCAACCGCAGCCTCGGCTGGGACCTCCTGCCGCCCGGCAGCGAACGCTACCTCTTCGAGGGCAAGGTCTACGCCGGTTACAAGGACCGCCCCGACACCTGGCCGGCCGACGCCGCCAAGGGCACGGGTACGACGCCCCCGCCGTGGGTCGATAAGGCCGGCAAGCCGATCGAGTGGTACGCCGGCAAGCAGTACGATGACGATACCGCCAACGCGAAGAAGGTCCTCGGCGAACTCGCGAAGTACTACCCCGGCGCCAAGAGCTACGAGGTCGCCGGCTTCTTCTTCTGGCAGGGTGAGAAGGACGGCGGCAACGCCGGCCACGCCGCCAAGTACGAGGAGAACCTCGTCCGCTTCATCAAGCAGCTCCGCAAGGATTTCGACGCCCCCCGCGCCAAGTTCGTCTTGGCGACGCTGGGCGAGGCGACCAAGGGCTCGACCGGCAACGGCGGCAAGGTCCTCGAGGCGCAGCTGGCCGTCGACGGCGCCAACGGTAAGTACCCCGAATTCAAGGGTAACGTCGCGACGGTTTACGCCAACCCGCTCTCCAAGGGCGGCAGCGGCAACAGCCACTACAACGGCAACGCCGAAACCTACATGGACGTTGGTGAAGCCATGGGTAAGGCCATGGCCGATTTATTGAAGAAATGATGCGCGCCCTGCTGCCGCTGCTCCTCAGCGTCGGCTGCTTTGGCGCCGATCCGGCCAATCTTCCCCTCCTCCAGCTGACGGCCAAGGACGCCATCAAGGCGGAGGTGCGCGTGCCGTGCAGCGCCCGTTTATTGACGCCGGCGGGGCAAGGCACCAGCGACCGGACAGCCGGCTTGGCGCAAATCAAGATACGCGGCGCCTCCTCCCAAGTTTACGAGAAGAAATCCTTTGCCCTTAAACTCGCCCAGGAAGCGGGCTGGCTGGGCCTAGCCAAGCACCAAGAATGGGTGCTGAACGCGGCTTTTGTCGATGCGTCGATGATGCGACATAAGCTTTCCTATGACTTGTTTCGCTCGCTCGGCACCAACGCCGCCCCGCGCTACGCAGCGGCCAGCCGCTTCATTGAAGTGGAACTGAACGGGAAGTACCATGGCGTCTACCTGTTGATGCAGCCCGTCGATGATCGGCTGGTGGGCTTCCAGACGACCAACTCCGCCGCCACCTCGCCCGGAGTTATTTACAAGGCCGTCGACCATGAAGCCAACTTTGGACAGCCCGGTCACGGCGGCTTTGAACAACGCGAGCCCGACCCAGAAAAACAACCCTTCTGGGGGCCACTCGACGAGTTGAACCGCTTCGTCAGCCAAGCGTCCGACCAAGAATTCTTCGATCCTGCCAAGGGTATCACTTCGCGGCTAGACGTGGATAACGCCATCGACTTCCACCTACTGGTGCTGATGACGTCCAACCTCGACGGTATCACCAAGAACTACAATCTCATCCGGGCCGGCAGCACCACGGTCACCCCGAACCCTAAGTTCTCCTTCGTCCCGTGGGATTACGACGGTACCTTTGGCCGAAACTGGGACAGCTCGCCGGTCGATGCCAAGACGTGGCTCTCGAATCGTCTCTTCGACCGACTACTCGGTCACCCTCTTTATAAAGCCAAGTATGCCCAACGTTGGCGCGAGCTCCGCACCAAAGCATGCACGACCGCAAACCTCGGCCGTATGATGGATGAAAATGCGGCAACCTTGGGTCCGGCCGCCCTCCGGAACGAACGCCGCTGGAAACAGCTCAACTACGCCGACCCGCAAGCACTCACCTTGGCGAATGATATCCGCCAGATGAAGCGTTGGACAGCCAGCCGACTGGAGTGGCTGGACACCGAACTCGCCCGGCGCACACGCAAATAATTTCCCGACACCTACCCCATGCACTCAGCCCTCTTACTCGTTTTTGCCTGCGCCGCCGCGGCTACCTTGAATGCGCTCGAACCCGTCACCACTAAAGCCGCCGGCCACCCGCCCACCATCACCGGAACAAAGGTTGAAACGTACCGTAAAATCGGGGAGACGGAACTCAAAGTCTGGATCTTCAATCCTGCCACCAAGGCGGACAAGCCCCTGCCCTGCGCCGTCTTCTTCTTCGGCGGGGGCTGGTCCAGCGGGACACCCACGCAGTTCGAACCCCAAAGCCGACACCTCGCGAGCCGCGGGATGATCGCTATCGTGGCAGACTATCGAGTGAAGAGCCGACAGAACGCCTTACCCGCTGATTGCGTGAGCGACGCTAAAGCCTGCGTGCGCTGGGTGCGGGCCAATGCTCCGCGCCTCGGCGTCGACCCCACACGCATCGCGGTGGGTGGAGGTTCCGCGGGCGGACACTTGGCCGCCGCCGTAGCCACGGTGCCGGGCTTAGATTCGGCCAAGGACGACAAAGCGGTCTCCTGCCGACCCGACGCCCTAGTGCTCTACAACCCAGGGACGGTCATGGCCCCGTTCCCCGGCCTGGAACTGAAAGGCTTCGGCGCCGGACTGAATAAGGCCAAGTTCGGCTGCGAGCCGACGGAAATCTCGCCCATCCATCACGTCAAAAAGGGGCTACCGCCAACCATCATTTTTCATGGTAAAGCGGATACCACTGTGCCGTACGCCACAGTTGAAAAATTTACCGAAGTCATGAAGGCGGCAGGTAACCGTTGCGAGCTGGTCGGCTTTGACGGCCAACCGCACGGCTTCTTCAATAAGGCGAAGTACCCCGAGACCCTCGAAGCCACCGACGCCTTCTTGGTCTCGCTCGGTTACCTGCCCGCCAAGAAATGAGCCGATGGGCCGCCTCCTCCTGCTCCTTGGCCTCCTCGGCGGCGCGGCCATCGAAGCGTCCGCCCGCCCGCCCAACGTGGTCGTGCTGCTGGCCGATGACGCCGGCTGGGGTGACTACTCGTTCAACGGCAACCGCCAGCTCGCCACGCCGCACATCGACGCGATCGCCCGGAGTGGCGCGCACTTCGACCGCTTCTTCGTCCAACCCGTCTGCTCCCCCACCCGTTCAGAATTCCTGACCGGACGCTACCACCGGCGCCTCGGCGTCACCGGCGTCTCGACCGGACAGGAACGCATGGACCTGGCGGAAAAGACGGTCGCCGACTCCTTCCGGGCGGCGGGTTATGCCACCGGGATTTTTGGCAAGTGGCACAACGGCAGCCAGTGGCCCTACCACCCGCTCGCCCGCGGGTTCGACACCTTCCGCGGCTACTCGTCTGGGCACTGGGGCGAGTATTTCGACGCGCCGCTCGAGCACGACGGGGTCATGCGTCCGTCCCAAGGCTACATCGTGGACGTGCTGACCGACCACGCCCTGCGGTTCATCGCCGAACACCGCGCCCGGTCGTTCTTCTGCTTCATCCCGTTCACCACGCCACACTCGCCTTGGTCCCCGCCCGCCGCGGACTGGACGCGCTTCCGCGGCAAGCCCCTCGGGCAGCTCGCCACGCAGGCCGATAAGGAACAGCCCGACCAGACCCGCTGCGCCCGGGCCATGCTCGAGAACCAGGATCGCAACGTTGGCCGCATCCTCGCGCGGCTCAAGGAACTCGACCTCGAGGGAGACACGATCGTGGTTTATTTCTCCGATAACGGCCCGAATAGCCACCGCTGGACCGGCGGCATGAAAGGGATCAAAGGGAGCACGGACGAAGGCGGCGTCCGTTCCCCGCTGTTCATCCGTTGGCCCGGCAAAATCACCGCCGGCTCGCAGGTGAAGCCGATCGCCGGCGCCATCGACCTCAGCCCGACCCTCCACGCCCTCGCCGGCGTGAAGCGCGTCGGCGATCGGCCGCTCGATGGACGCGACCTCTCTGCGCTGCTGCTCAAGGGGGTTGACGCCGACTGGGCTCCGCGCCGGCTTTTCCAGACCTGGGGCGGACAGGTCAGCGTCCGCACCGAGACGCATCGGCTGGATGCGAAGGGCAACCTCTTCGACCTCACCCAAGACCCCGGACAGACCGAGCCGCTCCAGTCCCGCCTGCCGGACCTGGCCCAGGAGCTGACCGCCGCGGTGACGGACTGGCGTCAGGAGATGAACCTCGGCGCCGGCAACAAGGGCAAGGGGGCCGGAGCTGGCGGGGTCGACCCGCGTCCCCTGGGGCTCGGATACCGGGAATTCCCGATGACGATGCTGCCTGCCCGCGACGGAGCGCCCACGGGCGAGATGCGTCGCAGCGCCCAGGCTCCCAACTCCTCCTATTTCGTGAACTGGCGGAAGCCCACCGATGCCGCCGTCTGGAACGTCGAGGTGATGACGGCGGGAACCTATCTCGTGACGCTCGATTACACCTGCCCTGCGGCCGATGTCGGCGCGACGCTCGAGCTCCGCGTCGGCGAGCGGCGTCTCCGCGGTAAGGTCACGGAGGCCTGGGACCCCGCCCTGCTCACCGACCAGGATGTGGTCCCGCGGAGCACGCATGGCGAATCGCTGATGAAGCCGTTCCGGACGATGACGCTGGGCGAAATCGCCCTCGAGCCCGGGCGGGCCGCCTTGGAGCTCCGGGCAATCGACATCCCTGGACGGGGCGTGATGGACCTGCGTCGAGTGACGCTCACGCTTAAGTAACCGGCTCCGCCGACCAGCGAAGCGGGCACAAAAAAGCCCCCGAGGCCGGGGGCTGATGGAAGGTTATAGGCGGGCTTACTTGCCGCCGCAGCAGCCGCCGGAAGTCTCGGACTTCTGCGTGGAGCAGCAGGAGCCGCCGTCCTTGCTGCAGCAACCGCAGGTGCCGAGGCATTCGCCGGAACCACAGCAGGACAGGCAGCAGAAGCCCTTGCGGCCGACCCAAGCCAGGTAGAGACCGGCGAAGACCATGGCGATGACGACCGGGTTCCAGATGTTCATGATCAGCACGTTCACGAAGAAGATATTGAACAGGATGGCGCCCGAAAGCACGACACCCCAGCCGCGCGTGCACTTCACGATGAGCAGGACACCGGCGAGGATTTCGAGGCCCTTGATGATGCTGAGGTAGCCGGAGCCGGCGAGACCAGTGAAGAAAGCCTGCGTAAGCTTGCCGGCTTCTTCGCCATTGGGCGGGGTCGGCGCCGGAAGGAGGGACTTCACGGCGGGCACGAAATAGGCGACGCCGAAGAGGATGAACGCCACGCCGAGTAGGAGGGCGACGATGCAGGGGAGTTTTTTCATAGCCCCCATAGGTTAACCTAATCGAGGGCTTATGAAAGGGCGAACTTCAGAGCCCCTTGTGGGCACCATCGCAAAGGGCGCCCTTCTTCGAGTGCTTGCAGGCGCAGAAGTAGACCATGCCAGCGGCTTCGGCCTTGTAAGGCACCGGCGTGAAGGCGCTGCCCTTGTGGGCACCGTCGCAGAAGGGCTGGGTCTTGCTGTGTCCGCAGGAACACCAGTAGTAGGT
>Ga0255107_1000098_pt1 | contig 22572 bp, 19 predicted proteins | sample Law_Cont_RepC_8h_FD_188457 | JGI IMG/M metagenome (GOLD analysis project Ga0255107, IMG submission 188457) | Freshwater microbial communities from St. Lawrence River, New York, United States - Law_Cont_RepC_8h | ecosystem: Environmental > Aquatic > Freshwater > River | place: USA: New York... | reverse complement strand
TGTATCTGCTTGGAACAGGATACGAATGCGTTCTGCGACCATATCGGTCGTTTCCCGAACATCCCGGATCGTGGAGAGTACCTGGGAAACTTCAAAGATTGTGGTGTATTCAAAGGATGCCCGATTGATGGCGGTAGCGACTTCCGTTGACACGGCATCGGGTCGTACGGTAACTGCAGCAAGGCTAGGATTCTCGATAATGACTTGCTCAAACGCAGCAACGACGCTCGGATCAAAGTGGGTTCCAGTTGAATCCTGGATGTGTAGAAGGGCGCGCTCGTGCGTCCAGCCTTCCCGGTACGGTCTATCCGATGTAAGTGCATCATAGACATCCGCGACCGCGAGGATCCGTCCGCCAAGGGGAATGTCGTGTGCGGCGAGACCATCCGGATACCCGCTGCCATCCCACTTCTCATGGTGATGCTTCACAACTCCCATGACAGGACCGGGAAAGTTCACAGGCTCCAAAATACGGGCGCCGATTTCTGCGTGTTTCTTGACGAGTGTGAACTCATCGTCGGTGAGTCGCCCTGGCTTGTTCAGGATGTGTTCCGGGATACCCAGCTTGCCAACATCGTGAAGAGCCGCACCAATCTCGATTGCTTGGACATCTGATTCAGAGAGACCAAGGCGTCTAGCGATGGCTACCGCGAGCTTGCGGACACGGCCAATGTGCTCTTGCGTGTAGCGATCTTTGGCATCGATGGCGAGAGCAAATGCTTCAACGGTCGATTTCAGGAGCGTTTCAAGAGCATCGTTTCGTTCAACCAGCTCCCGTTTGAGCTTTTGCTCGCGGAGCACCAGCATCCCAATGGGTGCGGCGATCACCACAAGTGGCAATACGACCTCGTAGCGGCCTCCGGACATGTGTAGTCCGATGCGGATTGCGGCGACGATGGCAGCGCCAGCAAGGTACCCGGGAAGAGTGGAGTAGAGGTCTTTGAGGATGGTGAGGAAGCGTGAACCGGAGGAGGCAGATTGAACGGCGGCGAGGAGGATGACGGAGATGAAGTGGTAGACGAGAGCAGAGGCAATAGTTTGTATTGCAATAAACACTACAGATGAAGTTGAGTAAGCGTTTACATCAAAGCAAAGTCTAGTCAGCAAGGTCACGATCACGCTTGTTCCAAAATTGAATACAAAGACTGACTTGTTAGACCGGTATTGAATGTTCTTAAACAACCCAGCCAGAATAGCGAACAATACTGTTTCAATCATTGTCAGCTGCGAGATTGCGAACAAAGACACTAGGAAGGATAGCGAAAGATTTGAGTTATTCGGAAGCATTCGACTTGCTACCGTAACTGAAGCCTTGACGTTAGAGAAGTACGAACAGAGTACACAGATAACAACTTCAATGAGGTGTAAGTCTGAGAGCTGCTTAACTGGATTTGCCAATGCACTAGCAATTACTAAAAGCACAGCAGAAGCAGACACTGTGACAACAACGATTTTCTGGCCCATATACTTGTTGTTCGGCCGGATGACACTCAATCAGTAGTCAGAAAAGAAAAAAACTACAACCATCACAGTTGTAGTCTTCGTTTTCGGGAACGGCTAACTAGCCGGCTCCGAGTCCACCAGTCCATGCTAAATCGCGCATTTTATTTGTCTCCATCAATACCACTGAACGGACTTTATAAATATTCCGTTTTTATTTTGCTTATTTTCGCTTTTCTTATACCGGGTATCTCACCACGGGCACTAAGTATAACTAACAGGTTTTGGTGTGTCAAGTAAAAAGTTACTGTTGAAATTACCAGAGTGTGGCCACAGATCCAATTCGACCTGAACGGGGTGGAATTGTCCATATCGAGGTAAATCCGCTTAAGGGCCGAATATGTAGTCATCACGGAGTTTTCCTCATGTATTCGACTCTTTATTCACAACCACCACAAAACAAACAGCATCCGAGCGGTCCCCAATCAGGTGAGTCAGCAAAAGCTAAAATCGACAAAATCCTGATGGAAGCCGTCAATCGCGGGGCCAGTGATATCCATATTGCCGGAGGCATGCCACCGATGATTCGTCATGATGGAAACTTGCAACCGGTTAGCGATGTCTCTTTGTCATCGGATGACGCCAAACAGCTCATAGAATCCCTCCTTGCTACAGACCAGAGAAGCCGGATGCACCGCACAAAAGATGCAGACTTCACCTATGTCATCGAGGATTTCGGCCGCTTCCGGGTTCATGCCTATCAACAGCGCGGGATGCTGGCTGCAGCAATCCGTCCTATTCCAGCACACATCCCCAGTATCGAAAGTCTCCGCCTGCCCCCAATCCTAAGCGATCTCACCAGGTGCCAAACCGGGCTCATTCTTGTCACTGGTTCGACAGGATCCGGAAAGTCCACCACCATTGCAGCGATGGTCGATCACATCAACCGGGAGCGTGCAGTCAATATCCTGACACTTGAAGACCCTATTGAGTACGTGTTTCAAAATCGACGGGCAATGGTCAATCAGCGCGAGATTGGGACTGATGTAACCGACATTCCGAGTGCCATGCAAAGCGCGCTGCGGGGGGATCTGGATGTCATCGTAGTCGGTGAGCTGCGCGACATCGAAACAATTAAGGCCGCTCTGACGCTAGCGGAGACTGGGCACCTTGTGTTCGGAACGCTGCACACCAAGAGCGCACTGAGTACGGTTGACCGCTTTATCGATGCATTTCCAACAGAACAACAGCCTCAAATGTGCACCCAGCTCGCGGCGTCTCTGCAAGCCATCATCTCACAACAGCTCATCCGGAAGGTGAATGGAGGGCGCATCGCCGCAATCGAGATCCTGACAGCAACACCTGCGGTTAGATGCCTGATTCGTGAAGGGAAGACGCATCAACTCGTAAACGCAATTGAAACTGGCGGCGATGCCGGGACGACCAGTATGGACCGCGTTCTTGCCGATTTGGTCAAGCAGGGATTTATAAGCGGGTCAGATGCACTGGAGCATGCCATCGACCGAGATTCAATTCACCGCTACCTAAATACACATCCAATTCAACTATCCAATGCGGCCTAAAAACAGCACCGCTCCACTACAACACCGTGGGTTCAGCGGGACAGACGCCGGGTGCGCAAAATCGATGCCGGCCTGATGTTGCCAACACTCAAGACACCTCAGACAGCAACATCACATCGGCACCTAACAAAGCATTGTGACTGTCACATCTATGCGTAACAGGTTGTCCTAGCACAGACCATCAAGGGATGCAGCACTCAGATATAAAATCGCCGGAGCCTTTTCATCGCAGTACAGGACATCCCTTCTTGAAGCCATCCCAGTCATGGTCTTGCCATTCATCCCCCAGGATGTTGTCCTTTGTGCCATGGTGCCTATTTTTCAACATGGCTCCATACCTTGTGGTTTATTCGAACCCTGATAACCGGCCTCCAACACGCATTCACATTGAACCCAACAACTCCGCTGGGATATACTCGACAGCGGTATTAATCCCGCAGAGACCGGATTTCCGACAGCACGTAGAGTTCATTGTCGGTTTCCAAACGATGTGGAAAACCAGATTTTTCACAGTAAGGACGCACCCTGTATGGCACTCGACGGCACACTTGACGAGTTGAAAGCGCGTATTGCGCATCTGGAAATTGAGCTCAGTCAACGAAACAAAGTCATCCAAGATCTTAACCGTCGCGTACAGGAATCCAATGATTCATCGCAGCCGACCCCTGAGATCAACGAGATTGAAGAGACGTTGCGACGGCTGATGACCCGAATCGGGATGATTGTTCAGGGCACAAAGTGTCTTCTCATGGTCCATGATCCTGAGACAAATGACCTCATCGCTGAGCGCCCAGCCCTTGGCTTGGATGAGTCGAATCTGGATGGACTTCGCATTGCAACGACAGATGGCCTCTCGGGTCACGTCTTTACATCCGGTGCCCCGGCAATCATGTACGATGCCGTCACGGATGAGTTTGGCTCGAAGGAAATCTTCAGTCAGATTGGCGTCCGAAACGGCGTCTGCGTACCCCTTATTGTAGAAAAGCGCGATGAAGAGACGAACAAGGTTGTCGACCGTAAGACAATCGGTGTCCTCCACGTCTTCAACCAGCGCTTTGGTGGCGTCTTCACGGATGAAGATGTAGCCCTTCTCGAGCGGATGAGCCGTAATGCCGCAGCCGTCATTAACACAGCAACGAAATTCCGCCGTGTTGTCGAAGAAAAGCGCGAACTCGAAGAGCAGATCAACGCCCTTTCCATTGGATTGGTGATGATTGGCAAGAACGAGCGCGTCTCGCAAATGAACGCATCGGCCCGGCAGATTCTGGGCATCGCACTCGATGAGAGCCTCCACAACCGCCCAATGGACACCGTGGTTACGAACGAGGATGTCGTAAAGCTCCTGCGAACTGCAACCACTTCAGACATTGAAATAACAGACGAGATCTCGATTTCTGAGCCAGGTGCTCCTGAAAACATGCACACATTCCAAGTGCAGTCCGCTGCGGTCAACAATGAATCCGGCGAGCGACTTGGTACAGTCGCAATCTTCAACGACATCACCGCAATCAAAAATGTCGACAAAATGAAGACCGCCTTCGTTTCAACCGTCTCGCATGAGCTTCGTACCCCAATGACATCGATCAAGGGATTTGTCAGCACGCTGCTGATGGATGAAGACGGGACGATGTTTGACCACACGGATCGCATCGAGTTTTACGGAATCATCGACAAAGAATGCGACCGTCTCCGCCGCCTCATCGATGACCTCCTCAATGTGTCACGTATTGAAGCTGGCGCAAGCATGCAGCTGGTGTTCGATACAGTCGACATCCCTGAAGTGCTCAAGAAGACCATCACCATCGAAAATGGATCCACGTACAAGCGGGAAACCCATACGATTTCGTTCGAAGCGGAACCGGATGTTCCTCAGATCATCGATGCAGACCCTGACAAGTTCGAGCAGATCCTCCACAACCTCATTGGAAATGCGCTGAAGTATTCTCCAGATGGTGGGGCTGTTAAGGTCAAGGCATCGATGGTTCCTGGCAATGAATTTGTACAGTTTGCCATTTCAGATCAGGGCCTTGGAATGAGTCCCGAGTTCCTAAAGAAGTTCGGCGAGAAGTTTGCCCGTGCAGATAACCGTGACACACGCTCCATCAATGGAACAGGTATCGGTGTCTTCCTGGTTCGCAACTTTGTCGAGGGGCATGGCGGAACGATGTGGCCAGACTCTGAAGGTATTGGCAAGGGTACGACGATTACCTTTACGATGCCTGTAAAGCAGACAGGCGACTTCGCGGCCAACCTCTCCAGCCGCGTGGCTGGCTAACCAAGATTATGGCTTCCGTGAATGTTGACATCGTCATGCTCCCGCACGCAGCGGACATCCCAATGCCAGAGTACGCAACTGCACACTCTGCGGGAATGGACCTGCGCGCGGCGATCACGGAAGCCATCACTCTTACTCCCGGAGAGCGACGGCTAATCCCGACAGGTATCGCGATTGCGCTTCCTACAGGATACGAAGCACAGGTCCGTCCCCGGTCAGGGCTTGCCCTAAAGCACGGTATCGGGATGGTAAATGCCCCAGGGACCATCGATTCGGATTACCGCGGTGAAGTCGGCGTTCTCCTAGTCAATCTCGGACAACATGACTTTGTGATTTCCCGTGGAGATCGCATCGCCCAGCTGGTGATCGCGAGCTACACGCGGGTTACTTGGGTGAAGCAAGACTCACTGGATGAAACAGAGCGGGGTACCGGGGGCTTTGGGCACACTGGAAAGTCCTGAATCCGAAGCGCCAACGCTTGCCGAAATCAATCTTTGTAAGCTCCGGGGACAGTCATCGGTTGCGATAGCTCTTGCACAACAACGTCTGGAGTCAGTCCCGGATTGTGCCACCACCCATGCACTGCTCGGTGAGCTCTACGAAAATGCAGGGCACATCACCGATGCCCGTCAACACTATGCGCTCGCTGTTGATTGCGCACCTGGTAATCAGGACCACGCCGACAGGCTTCGCCGTGTAATGGGGATGCGTGCGGACACGGCTTCCCACGCATCAAAACCGAAGCGCAAACCCGCATCTGGCACAAGAACTCGAAAGCCAGGAAAAGCGAACCCATTACCAGCATTGCAGACTTGGTACGCAGCGTTGCCTCAGACTGTAAAACTTGGTCTTTTGGTAGCAGGAGCGGTCGCATTTACACTTGGCGGCATCGCCGTCGGAACGTCCCTCATCAACCGCGGACCAGATCCCGCGCGTGCAAAGCAACAACCAACCTACCCAAAATTCGATCAGCCAAGGCAGTCATCCAGTAGTGGCGAGGATGGACAGCAATCCCAATCGACACTTGCCGAAGGCGCGAAGCCGCCCATTCTCGGAGCATCCGCTGAGATATCCGGAGCAGGACTCCCTGATGATGACCCCATAGACCTCCCGGGCACGCAAAACCTAACCTGGGATCCCGCACGGAAGCGGCTGACATTCGATGTCACAACAGACATCCCAAAACTCGGAGTGCAGGAACAACGCATCCAACTCCGACGCCTCGCACTGCAGTGGCTTGATAATGCGTTCGTAGCAGAACCCGATGCAGCAGAAGCTGTCGTCAATCTTGTGTCAGGCTCACCCAAAATGACGCTGGTCACACTCGGTGCAACACGCAGTCAAATCGATGCGGCACGTAGCGCAGAGCTGCCAGCAGATAGCGCAGTGAGTATTGAGACGTGGTCGATGCAATTCAAAAGCTGACATCGCCCATTCCACGCGTTACGCTAGAATCGATTCCTGTAAACCATTGTCTGCCCAAACAAGGTCTGCCGTTGCCCCAAGCCCCGCGGCAAGCAACACCTTAAGCGATGTAACCCCTTGAACTGGAGTAGCCTCGCCACTTGTTCGCATCCCGACACCAAACCATAGCGTAGACAGATCTCCCGTGTTTGGGCAGACCAGCTGCAAGCGCTTACCACCAACCAAGACCTCTACAAATCCCGGAAACAGCGGGATACTGTTACCAAAACGAGATGCCACACCACTCCCAGGCACCAAACTTATCAGACCCGTCAGGACTGGATTACCCTCATCGGATGCATCCACCTCGATCGAAACAGAGTCCACCGTACCCGGCAGTAATAGCTCGCCATCACGAATCACCGTTAGGCCATCTGACTGAGGACCACTGAAGAACACATACGTTGTCGTCAGCTCTGCGGCGGCGACACTCCCAGCTGTTGGTCGATTCATCAACTAGGCTCCCAGCAAATCAGTGATAATCACCTCATCACTGAACAAAAAGCGGTTCCGGTAAACCGAAATCACTGCCTCGACCATGTCGTTACCAGCATCGATGTTCACCACCAAGTCAACCAGCTGGTCGCTGACATCCCGGCCATCCAAAAAGACACGGGTCCCACGGGCATCCACAAATGGCGTGATGTTTTCAACAATCACCTCATGAAATGGAAACCGTAAGGTAACACGGCCTGGAAGAGCATCGAATGGCACATCCGGGTTGTCCATCGGACGCACAAATGCCGTCATTTCACAGCCTTCCCAAATTCCGCCATCCATGGGTTCATCGAATTCATCACGGCCAGCACGGATCTCTAGCAGAAGCTGCTGCGCAGCAAGCTCAAAACCATTGTTATGCAGCGTGGTGGAATCCCAGTCGCCACCGGTTACAAAGACTAAATCTGTCATCGTCTGCGGCCTCCAAATCCACCAGAGCGGCGTCCGCTGCTACCACCACCGAAGAAGCCGCCTCCGCTGGAGCGCGTACTACTTCCAAAGAAGCCACCACTCGAACGTGTGCTGCTGCTTCCCCCACCGAAGAAACCACCGCCACTTGGGCGTGTACTTCCGGAACTCGATGCGCCTCCGCCAAAGGGTGCTCGTGTTGAGCCAAAGCCACTGGATGGTGCACTGGATCCAAACGAACCGGTGCGGCCTGTTCTCGATGCACCGAATCCACTTCCGGATGTCGAACCCGCTGCGCTTCCACCAAATGGTGCGCGCGTGGACGATGAAGAACCAAAGCTCCCACCGGATGTCCGGGCGCTTCCACCACCAAATGGCGTGCGTGTGGACGATGACGAACCAAAGCTTCCACCGGATGTCCGAGCTCCTCCACCAGATGGTGTGCGTGTGGACGATGAGTTAAAGCTGCCACCAGATGTCCGAGTGCTTGCACCACCAAACGATCCCCGGCTACCGGATGCAGATCCGAATGAGCTGCTTCCCGTACGGCGGCCGACGGAGTTATAGTTATACGATGGCCGACTGTTCCAACCGACGCGCCCGATTGGGTTACTTCGGTAGTAGGTTGAATAGCTGTTCCAGCCGTAATACGGACGTCCACCAATATTGATGTTTAACCCGACCATCGGGGAAAACATCAGGCCTGGCATCCACGGACGATAACCATAATAGCCGCCGTAGTAAAGCATCCCCGGATACCAAGACATCGCCACATAGTCAGACCATGTTGGTGCAAGCCCCATGTAGACAGGCCGTGTGTATGCATAGTTCTGTGGAAATGGATACCACTTCGCACCCTGCGCAGCTGCATTTTCGAGCCCTGCACCATTTGGTACATACAAGGTTGGTGTACTGCCATCGCTTACGAAGTACATCCCGCCGTTCTCAGACTTGCCAAACTTCATCACGTACATATTTTGATTGGCGAATGGAACAACGATGGTCTCACCCGTGGATGCGTACAGCTGGTAGCCACCCTGATCAAAGACAGCACGCGTAATAGGAATCTCCTGTCCCTTGGGGACATCCTGCCATTGATAGACTTCACCATTCGATGGTGCCGCAGGAGGTGGAGCACTGACAGGCGGCGCCATCGCCACAGGCTTATCCCGGTAGCATCCCGTAAGCGCACCAAGCGCCAGCAGCGTAATCGTTGCGAGCATTAATTGTTGTTTCGCCATTTCAGACCCTAACTTCCGGCACACTCCGGACTTATACATCGTGTCAATTACGACAATAACATCATGAATTGTTCCGCATCCCATAACATGCGTGGGAACGGCAACCTACCTGTCCATGGTACGATTTTCCGTTATGGTTGTCACCCCACGCGAAATCAATGTGCATACGGCTGTCCGCCCGCGCATCGTGATGCTGTGGGTCTTCTTTTTGGTAACCGTTGTGGTGGTTGGCCCAACAATTCCAGCATCCGCATTTGTTTCCTGCACCTGGCACCACAGCCAGCTTCCAGGGGAACATCCGGGCACCGTCACCGATGACACCAAACCATCCACAGTCGTAAATGCAAAAGTGGCTCAGCCACAACGTGACCGCACGCTGTGGAGTCCATTGGATGCATCCAAAGACACAGCCGTCGCGACCGCACCCACTCCGGTCATGGTCATTCCCCGAACGGGAATCGCTCCTCGCGCACCTCCAGCGACACGCTGAATACGCCGATAATCCTGAACAATGTGAATCTTGTTCAGCCGTGGCGTGCCAAGAAAATGACCATCCCTTTATCCCCTCTTCGCGCCTTGCCGCTGTAGTGGGCTGATGTTGCACCTGAAAGTACCCGTATGAATTTCCTGCGTAAGCTGTTTGATAACAATGAGCGTGATGTTGCCCGTTACCGCAAAGTCGTCGAGAAGGTGAATGCCCTTGAAGCGCAGTTCAAGGCCCTCACCGATGACCAGTTAAAAGGTAAGACCGAAGAATTCCGGGCTCGTGTCCGTGAGGTTGTCGGGGATGAAGCCCAGTACAAAACCCGCAAGGAAATGACAGAAGCCTATAACAAGGCCCTCGATGACATCCTCCCAGAAGCCTTCGCCGCCTGCCGTGAAGCATCCTGGCGCTACCTCAAGATGCGCCACTTCGATGTCCAGCTTATTGGTGGCATGGTGCAACACGATGGACGTATCTCCGAGCTACGTACCGGCGAAGGAAAAACCCTCACATCCACGCTTGGTACTTACCTCAACGCGATCGCGGGCAAAGGTGTTCACCTGGTCACTGCCAACGACTACCTTGTAAAGCGTGACGCCATCTGGATGGCACCTCTCTACGATGGCCTCGGCATGACCGTTGGCATCCTCCAAGGACACTCGCCAGAAACCGGCGAGGGCGGTGGTACGTTTGTCTATGACCCAACGTACACAAATCCTCAGGAAGATGGCCTGGATGACCGCTTCAAGTTCGCGCGCCAGGTCTATGACCGCCGTGATGCCTACTCCTGCGACATCGTCTACGCAACCAGCGCAGAGCTAGGCTTTGACTACCTCCGCGACAACATGGCCCCAACAAGCAACCAAATTGTTCAGCACCGTGGCCACTGGTTTGCCATCATCGATGAATGTGACTCCAACCTTATCGATGAAGCCCGCACACCACTGATTATCTCTGGAACCGCTGAGAAGTCATCCGATCTCTACTACGTCTTCGCCCGCATCATGCCGATGCTCGAGCGTGGCGATGAAAAGAAGGACAAATACGACAACACCACGGATGAAAAAGACTTTGTGGTGGATGAAAAGCAAAAGACCGCACACTTCTCCGAGCAGGGCCTCGTTAATGTCGAAAAGCAGCTGCGTCGCATGGGCTTTGATGTCGAAGACATTTCGGCACTTGAAAATGTCCAATACATGCAGCATGCAAACGCAGCGCTGAAGGCACACGCCGTCTTCCACCGCGACCGCGACTACGTCGTCCGCCAGGGTAAGGAAGGCAAGCCTGAAGTCTGCATCGTGGATGAGTTCACGGGACGCATTATGTTTGGCCGCCGCTGGTCGGATGGTCTTCACCAGGCTGTAGAAGCCAAAGAAGGCATTAAGATCGAGAACGAGCAGCAGACGATGGCGACGATCACCATCCAGAACTACTTCCGCCTCTACGCAAAGCTTGCCGGTATGACCGGTACCGCGAAGACAGAAGAGGATGAGTTCCGTAAGATTTATGCCCTCGATGTTGTCCAGGTTCCAACGAACAAACCGATGGTTCGTCAGGATCTCGCGGATGTCATTTACAAAACAGAAGAATCCAAGCTCCGTGGCATCGCACTGGAGATTCTCCAGATTCACTGCCGCAAGCAGCCTGTTCTCGTTGGTACGCGTTCCATCGAAATGTCCGAGCGCGTCAGCGAGTTCCTCACCTTCCAAAAGCTGGAGCTTCTCGGCGCGGTCACGATTTTGCGCCACGCCATCGATGAAAAGAAGAAAGAGCTTGGGGATGACTATGGCAAGTTTGTAAGCCTGCTGATCACCAAGTTTGATGACCTTACGCTTCGCAAGCTCGAACCGGTGGCAAAGGCCGTTGGATTCTCTGTGTCCAAAATGACCGATCCAGCTGTCGTCGCTAAGTTTGCCGACCGCTTGGGTCTGCCGCAAGACCAGCGGGATGAGCTTCTTGAATGTCTGATGCACGGTATTCCGCACAACATTTTGAATGCGAAGTTCCACGAAAACGAAGCGCGTATCATCGCTGAAGCGGGCCGCCTCGGCGCCGTGACAATTGCTACCAACATGGCTGGCCGTGGTGTCGACATCCTCCTTGGCGGAACCCACATCGCGAGCGAAGCCGAGAAGGCAATCTCATCCGATGAGTCATACCGCCGCGGTGGACGCCGTTCCATTGCACACGTTGTAACAAAGCGTGATGCAGCCGATACCCCGGAAACCAGTGGTGTCGCAGGTGCTGGAACGACAGTTATTGGGGATGATTCCCAGACACCCGAACAGCTTGCCGCAGAGCGTGTGGCTGTTCACAAGGCAGGTGGTCTCTATATTCTTGGTACAGAGCGCCACGAAAGCCGCCGTATCGACAACCAGCTCCGTGGACGTGCCGGACGCCAGGGCGACCCAGGTTCAAGCCGTTTCCACGTTTCCCTCGAGGACTTCCTCTGGCGTGCATTTGGTGACCGCACCAACTCCATCCTGATGAAGCAGTGGGAAGATGACCAGTCTGTTGACATGCCAATCCTCTCCAAGATGATTGAAAATGCGCAGAAGAAGGTCGAGCAGCACAACTTCGATGCACGTAAGCACGTTCTCGAATACGACGATGTGATGAACGTACAACGCGAGGTGATTTACTCAGAGCGTAAGCAGATCCTCGAAGGTGCAGACCTCCGTGAGACGATTCTGAGCTACCTTGGAGATGCTGTCGATGACGCGATCACCGCAGGGATTCCTGAAGGTGTGGCTGTGGATGACTACGACATCGATGGCATTCTCGCACCACTGCGTGAAGTCTTCCCTATCGATGACCAACTGGACATCGAAAGCCTCAACGGTAAGAACCGTGGCGAGCTCGCTGACATCCTGCACAAAGCGGCTGTGGATGCCTTTGAAGCGCGTGAGGCGGACATGGGCGCCGACCAGATGCGTGAAATTGAGCGTCAGGTGATGCGCCAGGTGATCGACCGTGAATGGGTTGAGCACCTGCGTAACATGGACTACCTCCGCGAAGGTATCGGCCTCCGTGGCTATGCACAGGTCGACCCGCTAGTTGCCTACAAGAAGGAAGCTCTTGAGCTCTTCAACGTGCTGCAAACGACGATCATTGCGCAAACCATGGCCCAGACCTTCCGTGCACAGCTGCAGGCTGCACAGCCAAGTGAGGATGAGCTCCTCCAGATGCTGCTAAGCGGGGCGTTCGGACAGTTTGAGATGTCGCAGGAAGATGGAGACGTCTCGGAAGACGATGCATCCGAGGATGATGTCCAATCGATTGACACCGCAAAGGTCGAGCAGGAGATGAATCTTCTGCTGCAGGCTGCTGCGATGGCACCAACCACCGCACCAGTTACGCCAGAGCCGAACGATCCATGTCCATGTGGATCCGGTAAGCCTTACAAGGCCTGCCACCGAGGACGGCCACTGCCAGCAGCTGAGTAAGTGATTTGGGGACCCACACGGGTCCCCAAAGTCTTTTTTGGAGTCATCTATGTCCACGAACAATACGCCTTCCCCTGATGATGCGGACGAAGTGGTTTTTGTCCCCGATGCACCGAGCGGCCTGCCGGTTTACTTTGGCGGGAATGTGCGGGCTGAAGTGCAGCATGTAACATCAGATGGATCAGCTGACGAAGACGATGTGAACGCTGGTGGCGATGCAAGTCAGGCAGCGCCGATTGATGTCAGCATCACAGCGGCAGATCCGGACAGAATTCTTTCATCGGCGGTTTCCGCACCTGAAGATGCCATTGTGGCACTCCGCCAAAGTCCAAGTTTTGGGGTTTACACAGAGCGCTTGGCTGCGGCTCGGGTTGCGGTACGCGATGGTATTCGCAAAGCGAACCACCCGGATGTCCTTCATGCGTTGAATTGGGATATGGAGCAGCTGGATAAAGTTGCCGCGCTACCGGAACCAGGTCAGTTTGCCGCGTGGCTGTGGGCACGTCTGGTCTTCGGGCGGGGATTTGCGGTCCTCGCTATTCTGACCGTCCTTGGCGGCATCGCGTGGGCAGTCTGGATCGTGATCAGCAACCGCTAAGCCAAGTCCTGCCCTGCACACAAAGGATAGGTTGAATGTCAATGAACATCGCGGTGATCGGACTTGGTGGCACGGGCTCGGCGGCGCTACGCTTCCTTGCGGATGCTGGTCACAAGGTGACGGGCTACGAGCGCTTTGAAATCGGCCATCGGCGTGGGTCCAGTCATGGCAACTCGCGGATTATCCGCTATGCCTATCCCGATCCGCTGTACACAAACCTGATGACAGCTGCGTTTCCACTTTGGGAAGACCTTTGTGAAAAGACCGGGCGTGACCTGATGGTCAAGTGCGGAGGGGTTACCTTTGCTCCGGATGGCCATCCAGAGCTGGATGCCACGATCGCAGCGCTGTCGAGTGCGGGTGTTGCGCATACGGTGATGCCATCCGGCGATGCGATGCAGCGCTTTCCCGCATTTCGCTTTTCCGATGATGAAGAGGTTGTCTTTCATGCGGATGCTGGATTTCTGCGAAGTGGCGAGATTGTCGAGACGCAGGTTGCGCTTGCGCGGGATGCGGGAGCTGAAATTAAGGCGGGAATCGAGGTGGTGGATGTCCGTGAATCGCAGACGGATGTGTACGTGCGGACGGCGTGTGGGGATATCAGTTTTTACGACAAGGTGATTGTCGCGGGCGGTGCGTATTTGCCGATGTTGTTCCCTGAGATAGGGTTGCCACTTACGGTGACGCGACAGCAGATTACCTATGTGGGTCTTAAGGATGCTGCGAAGCATCACTGTGCGCCCGAGCGGATGCCGGTTTGGATTGATGCTGCAACGTATTGGTATGGCTTCCCGACCGATGGCCGTGTGGATGGTGTGAAGGTGGCCCGGCATCAAATGGGGGATGTTGTAGACCCGCTCAAAGATGACCGTGCTGTCCGAGGCAGCGACGATGATGCAGCGCTGCGTGTTGCAGAGAAGCGTATCGGCGGGGTTTCAGGACAGGTCGTGCACTCTGAAGTCTGTTTGTACACAAACACTCCGAACGAGGATTTCATCTTCGACACCGTACCGGCTGGCAACAATGTGTTACTCGTCAGCGGCTGCAGCGGACATGGGTTTAAGTTCACCGTTTTGCTGGGTAAGGCGGCCGCTAGCTGGGCGACATCGTGTGTACTTTGCCATGGGCTAGCCGATGACCGATTTCGGCTTCCCAGACATTTGCGGCTATGAAATCTGCACCAGCGGGTTATTCGGGAAAACAGCTGTCTGTAGAGCTTGGGGTAAAGTCCGGAACCCGTGCGGCATTTGTCAGTGCTGTGAGGATGTCTGGATGGATGTCCAATCTGTTGCACCGGAGATCACTGATGTTCGAGTGCGGGCATATCACATGAGCCAAGTATTTGACTCCAATGACGTCTTATGGAGGTGTAACGGACATCACGAAAGATTGTTTGCGGGAGTGGATGCTACTTAGCTGGCACGGAAATTTGTGCGTCAGAAAGAGCTGCGGACAGGGCGCTTGTACTGGATTCGGTCAGGGACAGTGGTACTGCGTACGTTTTGCATGATATTCTTTTTCGCACCCGGTGTGTTTGGTGATGTCCCGTCTTAGCTCAGCTGGACAGAGCAGGCCCGTCCTAAGGGCAAGGTCGGGGGTTCGAATCCCTCAGACGGGATGCCATTATCATGCAGAATAGACCACTGCATGTGTTTATACGGAGAGGTCGCATAGTGGTCTAGTGCGTCCGCCTCGAAAGCGGAAGTAGTGCAAGCTACCGTGGGTTCGAATCCCACCCTCTCCGTAGTCCCCCATAGGCTAAACTGGCCAATTGTTCAAGCTGGAATGGGGTTTTTCTGCTATGGATTTTTCAATTTAATATATGGATGTTTTCACGCGTCCAAATTGATGCGTCCGTTTCTTGAATAATCTTCCACTTCTCGGCATTTGTAACTCAAGCTTTTCCTGCCTGTTTCACACATCGAACACCGGCCAAAAGCACCCTCGGCTTCTTCGCAGTAGCGTAGTATCACCGTGTCTTACCAGAGAAGGTCGTTACGGGGATGGAAACGCAATAACGACGACTCGCCTGTGTGACAATGCCCATAACCATGCAACAAGTTCAAGTAGCGCAGTCCATCATCCCATTACTCAAAAGCTATAACATCTGCTTGACACTGACCATCGTCACCCTGCAGGCAGCGTTCTCTTTTGCCATCCCCTTCTTCACCAGCACAAGCCATCTTTTATCCTGGGGCCTCATCGTTGTTGTGCTATGTCTTCATCTCCTTGGGGCATACACCTTTAGCCGGTCGCTCGAGGTGCTCGGTGTCGAGAGAAGGCGGATGGTAGGCCTCTACACGCTAGTCCCCTTCGGCAATATCTTCTGTATGGTAGAGCTGTCCAAAGCTGTCAATGCAAGGATGAAAGCGATTGGTGTGACTCGGAAGATGAACGATGCTGAAATCCAAGAGATCGAAGGACGTTACTCCTAGTCTAACATCTACGGCGATCGAGAAACTACTTGTAAGCCCCTCGGCACTTCACCCTTAACTTCTAGTCGAAGGTAATGAGCATTGCGTGTTCCCCATGTGCTTCCGCATCACGCGTTCCTATGCATTCACAAAAAATGCATGGTAAGCGGAACACCTGCGAAGCATCGGTATCATTAGCGCAACTGAGCCGCGATTTACGAAAGACTTGCTTCTTCCTGTCCAGAAGCAAATGGAAATCATTAAGCCGTATGGATTACCCGCGATGTGGCTGCTCCAGCTCGATGCCCTGGTATCTGGGCCATTTGTCCCATTCCTAAAGCAGCAAATGCCTTCAAACCATGAGGTTGGTCTCTGGTTTGAAATGAATAGAATGCACTGCAATGCCGCGGGTGTTAACTGACGGGACGGGCCTGACTACGAATGGGATCACATCCCGCATATCGCCTTTTTCATCGGCTACACAGAAGCCGAGAGCATTCAGCTTGCTAACACCGCGATGCGCACCTTTAAGGACGTATTCGGTAATTACCCAAAGTCGATTGCCAGCTGGAACTTGGGTGCGATTACTCGTTATTAGCTCTCTAAACGTTACTGTGAAGGTACTGATTACTTTTCATTGGCCGGTGCGAGCGTCGTTGACCATCCTTTTATCCGTATAGGTTCAACGATAATCATATGTGGAACTGTAAGGGCCCCTAACATTACGAAAAGGATCTGAATGATTTTGGCATCGATTGTTAAGCCGCTTCTAAATTGCCATGCCACTGTTCCAGAAACAAACACACCTAACATAGGGAGGAGACATTCAAGGAAGAAAGCGCGTTTTGGCAACAATATCAATTCGCTTGTTCTAACAATGTGCCTCGCACTGTGCATTAGACAAAAGTAGATGGTGAACGCCAGGAGCGGCGGCGCTATCGTCGCCAGCATTCCGACTGTAACGAGTTCAGCAACAGCCTTGTAATCCCGTTTACGTATTTCAATAGCCAATGCCATGATTCCGATTAACATCGTTGCAAAGGCCAGCGGATACTGGATTTTCACCACTGTTTCCGCGATGGCTTGACTCGTTAGCAGAGCATATAGGTGTTCAGTCTCCCTAGTATGCACAATACTGGGAAATACGATCACTCCACTACCGATTGCGAATCGAGTCAATGGGCTGACTTTGCCGACAGGGTCACCGCTGAAGTGGAAACCGGAGATTATGAGAAAGGCTACCAAAAAGAGCAACGGACTTGTCAGCCACAGAATCACGACCAAGGACGATGTTGCTATGTAAGTAAGCAATGATAGTCCGATGCCTAATGGCGAGCGCACACCAATGACTTTTCTCAGATAAAGAAGGTCAAGTGCACCGTGAGGCACTCCTAGAAAGAGTATTAGCGCGCCTGTAACGATAACTTCTGTATTGCTGTCAAATCTTGGTATGAAGAAACTGCCCAACAAAAAAGCTAGAGCAGAGACTACAAATACCGTCCGCTGCCAGTTTATCGAGACCATATGATCTTTGTTGTCGAGCGTTGACGACGTCTGTTCCAGTTCAAACACTCTTTGAGAAACAATATTTTCGGTAAGCTGGCAATGATGCTGATTGCATCTATAACTGTGGGTTTATCAATAAGAAACCTGATAAGTCGAGACGCAGGGACGTGTCTAAACATACGAATAAAGATTTCAGGACCCGTATGTGGTTGATTCCGAACGACCTTCAAAAACACTTTGTCCATGAATGCCACAAGTGCAGAGTCGTTTAGCGGACTTAGCGGCGGCTTACCGTTCAGTAGTGACTCGCAACAAGCGTCCGCCCACCGTTGGATACGACAAAACGCGTAGCCTGAGCTCGGCCTCGCCGAACCCTCCGTCACTCCAACGTTAACATACGTAGCAACCTTGTCTCTAGCGCTTCGAGCCAACCCCATCGGAATCGCGCCAGATTCTTTCCGCACAACTCGGTAGTTTGCGGCTCCAACCATCTTCGTTATCGCGATTCGTAAGTCACCAGCCATGGTCTCAGGATCAAGTCTGTTCCGGCTAATCGTTGTCAACTCAACTAAGGCCTGCCGATCACTTACCGGCAACATATATATAAACGGGATTTTGCCGTCAACGACATCCTCAAAGTCCATCAAATGAGCAGTGTCGGGGTCGAACATTGGCTGATCACATTCAATTTCAAGACCTAAAAATGTTTGCCAGAGACACGGTGGACTATCAGCCGCAGCACCCATCGGACGCGTGTCAATCACAAATTCAGACTTATAGACTCCAACGTTCGTTTCCGTTATCCAATATCCGTCCATCGACCTTGTTACTGAAGTAACTTTTTCACCCATCTGGAGCTGGACATCAGTACTTTTTGCAATGCTTTCGCACTTGTCCTGATAGAAATCCATAGAACGTAGCATTTGATATCGGTCACGTTTAAGATCTACCGTAACCTTTGATTCACGATTAGAAACGTGGACTTTACTCCAACACGTCAACGGAAGATGGTTATGGTGGGAACCTTCATTGCTCCAAAAACACCACGTTCTATCCTCCGCATATTCGACACGGGGCTCGATGATGATAGTTGAAGGTGCCTTGGGAGTTTGAGCAAGTCTGCTCCCAAGGCTTAATCCTGCACAGCCTCCACCGATGATCACGATTTGAACGCTTTTCATTGGAATGTTCATCAGTGTAGACCTGTCTAACTAGGCTGCAGTTTCGACTTGGGATTTCTTCACTGCGATGGCATAGATGAAGATTCCAAACACTGCCTTCGCAACGACATCAGCGATGGTATATCCCACCTGCACTGCCACATTAGCAGCACCGCCATTGAGACCCAACATTGGCAGCAAGAACACGACTGGGTAGAAACACCACGAGGCCACGGTCAGGAATCTAGCATTGCTGACCAACCCTCGAACACCCTCTGGTTGCGTGTCAATGGACTTCTTCAATCCGCCAAACAACTCAGCCACGATGACTGTGAATGGAATCATCGAGAGTCCCCAGAATATCCATCGAACCGTCATGTCTCCACTAACTTCACCTGGGTAGCCAAGCAGAATCATCACTGCAGCGAGCGCTCCAAGCTTGACACCCTTTGAGGTTGTTTCTGCTTGAGAGAGACGCATGACTAAAATCAGTTCAATCAGAAGTAGTGGAACTGTAAGCAACCAGTCGACATACCGGTATGCGTCATTAAACTTGACACCAGTCCCAGTGATCGTGCCGTTAACTACGGTGTACGCACCGTTCCAGCTTTCGAAGATGCGAATGTAGTGGTAAAAAGCGATTGCTGTCACTAAGCCTGAAATCGTTACGGCTGTTCGATAAGCAGTCGCAACCATCGTTCGGCTGAGCCACAAAAATAATGTGGCGGCTCCCATAGCCGCAATTCCAAACGACAACGAGTTGTAAACCAATTCGAACTGTGGAATCGTAATATTATTCATATTCTTTTCTCCTCATTCATTACAACAGTAACTTTGGAGACAGGTTCCAAGGTTTAAACTTTGCATCATAAAACTATGATATTCTTTGGTGTTTTTTATTTTGAAAGCGCTCTCATTTCCTAGCGGATTCCCTTCGGTGGTGTTGGTTGTCGGGAAAGCGTGCTTTGCGTCTTTTTTACAATCTGCTCTAGAGGCAGTTTGTCATACCAACACGAAGCGATTAGCTCTTTTTCTTGTCTAGTAAAGCAGTAACCCAACGTGCTTTTGGTAAATTCGTTACTCGATACACGATCCAGACTCCTAGACACCCACCAAAAATGTATGGTAGGCGGAACACATGCGAAGCATCAGTATCATCCGCGCACTAGAGCCGCGATTCACAACGAACTTGCTTCTTCCCGTCCAAAATCAAATTGAAATCATAAAGCTGGACTGCCTACCCGCGACGTGGCTGATCCAATTCGATGCCATCGTCGCTAGGCCTTTTGTGCCATTTCTCAAGCAACACATGCCTTCAAACCATGAGGTTGGTCTCTGGTTCGAGATGAATGAAATGCAATGCAACCCCACTGGTGTAAAGTGGCGAGGCCGGCCCGGCTGCGAATGGGATCACATCCCACTTGTCGCATTTACTATTGGCTACACAGAAGCCGAGCGCATTCAGCTTGCTGATATCGCGATGCGCACCCTTAAGGACGTATTCGGTACTTACCCAAAGTCGATTGCCAGCTGGAATCTGGATGCGATTTCCATAAACCATATCGCTGAACGTCATGGCGCGGATGCCTTCGCCGTTTGCCGTGACCAGATTGCAACCGATGGCTTTACGATTTGGGGCGCTCCCATCGCTGGCTACTATCCGAGCAAGCGTAACAGTTGGGGCCCAGCGCTCGAAAGGAAGAACCCGATCAATGCTCCCATCTTCAGGATGCTCGGGTAGGACCCGGTCTACTATTGCGACCGGAGCTACACACTCCCAAACGGCAAGACAATAACGCAACCGGACACGCTGTAGCCCGTTTGGCCATCCGGTCAGTCATCACACTTTGTAAAGTCCATTCTGTCGATGATTCTGGATGCGCTCACTCAGCAATTTGCGTCTGCTCAGCTGGTGCAAGAAAACTCCTTCCCTTGGCCGAGCCAGCAGGCAGCATATGCCCCACAAATCAAAGTGCTCGCTGCAGTTTGGAAGAAAGGCAGTGCCACTGTCGAGACCAGTGGAGACATCGGTCTGGTATTCAGGCCGCTACTACATAGCAAATCTCCGTTTCACAGGTGATCTTGCATACCCACGGGACATCACGGTTTACTGCGACACGTTTGCGCAGCCATTCCTCAATGCAGCGATGCGTCTTGAAGATGTGGAACAAAGAATGCCATCGGTCCTGAATGGTTACCATTGGCGGACAGATGCGCATTCGCGCACGGAACCTGACGCGGGTGGCTTCGTCATCTCAAACGTCACAAGGCTTGTCAAAACGGGGAAAGTGGTTGTCAAAGAAACTGGCAAGTACATGACCGTCTTTGTCCCCGTACAAGATGAACTGGTGCTTCGTATGCAGTTTTGTGAAAGACAGCTGTCGGTGATGCTGCAAAGTACATCATCAGACAGGATCTTGCCGCTTGATTTGGCCTTTGAATGGGATGTTACATCGGGTCGACTTCAAAGCGGATGCCTTCGACTACTCTATTGGCATTCGTGGCGGGATTGCTAATGACACTCCTCGGGCTGGACAGTATCGAGCGATGGCGGTTTTGTCTTGGAGCTGGCGCAAAGGCGGTAGCTTCATCACCATTCTCATCTGTCGTATAGTAGACCGGAGCCCACACCAACCGATAAGAATGGCGGGTACCCTTGGAGGTCGAAATGCAGCTAGGCTATGTCGTTATCTATGTCAATGATTTAGAGCGGTGCCACCAGTTTTGGACGGACCAAGTCGGGATTGTCACAAAACGTACATCGGAGACCGATGGCTTTTCTATCCCCCAAATCGGCTTCGCCGATCAAGATGTCGCCATTGAGCTCGTCCCGAATGCCTTCATGGAAAAGGCCGGACACGCAGCTGTAACCGTAGCGCCATCGATGTGCTTTCACGTCAATGTCATCGAAACTGAACATCAGCGCCTCACAGCAGCAGGCGTCGTCGTTTCCCCCATCGGTGACCACTTCGGCACCACAACCTTCGCCTTTTCAGATCCGGAAGATCGCTGGTTCGCCGTCATTTCCAAGCCATAAATGCTCATGACAGTACGCCAGCAGCTCCAGCAGCACTTTATTGAGCGCTTCCAGCGCGGAGAAATGACCCAGGCAGTATCATCGACAGCCATTGAGCAAATCGCATCAACGCTGAATGTGCTCCTCCCAGCGTCCTATCGCGACTTTATAGAGACCCACGGTCCTGCCTACACACCTGACATTTTGGATATCATCGTCCTTCGGAAGTCGCCGCTGATCGCTGTTCAGGAGTTCCTAGCGCCATCAGATGTCATCGAAAGCAGCGTAACCATCGGTGTTAAAGGCTGTGTCGCATTCGCAAGCGACTGCTCTGGAAACCTGTTTTGCTTTAAGCGCCTTCCCAAAGCAGAACCTCGCCCGGATGATGCCCCTGTCTGGCTGTTTGATCACGAAACTGGAAAGACATCCAAGGTCGCCCCAGCCTTCGACACATGGCTGTCCAACTTCACCCAGCTGCAACCACTACTGCAGGATAGATCACCAGACACACGTACACCACACCCCGACCATCTCTACCAAGTCGTCATTCAGTTCCCAGCAACCTTCTTCCCTGATCAGACATCCATTGAGGCCTTCGGCGAACGCATCGCCGAATGCATGCCGCGCACACACGAATACGATGGCTTTGACCACGGCAGTGGGACAACCAACTACTTCCTCTACTCAAACACGCCCAATGCCATCCTCACCAACTTCCGCAAGTACCTCGGCACAAACAAAGTCGAGAAGAAAGTCCGGATCGCGTATCGCAGCGTCGACCATGATATCTGGACTAACCTCTGGCCAAAGCGTGACATCCGGCCATTTGATTACAGCTACGTGTAGACATAAATACCCGGCAAGAATACTAGGGTTCTCAACAATGGCAACAACGGACAATCAGGTGTGGTACCGTCCGGCCAAGAAACAGACTTGGATAGGTCTCCGCATAATGAATTACTTTTTCAAAACACCCGTGATTGTCGCGGCTATCGCACTCATCGCAGCCGTGCCGGGAATCAGCTCTGTGCTGCACGGA
>Ga0255107_1000085_pt1 | contig 23558 bp, 19 predicted proteins | sample Law_Cont_RepC_8h_FD_188457 | JGI IMG/M metagenome (GOLD analysis project Ga0255107, IMG submission 188457) | Freshwater microbial communities from St. Lawrence River, New York, United States - Law_Cont_RepC_8h | ecosystem: Environmental > Aquatic > Freshwater > River | place: USA: New York... | reverse complement strand
ATGGTTCTAAACCAGATGCCGTAAAGGCCTTATGCGAAGTGGGTTTAAATAGTATCAGGGTAAGTACCAACTCGGCACGCAAACATATTTACGAACCTTATTACAGACCCAATAATTATCAGTTTGAAGATATCATTGAGAGTTTAAAAGTAATGCATAGTTATGGCGGATGGACGAGTATTAATTATTTTGTTTTTCCGGGTATGACTGATAGTGTTGAAGAGTATGAGGCGCTACGTAAACTAATTATAGACACAGATTTATCGATGATACAATGGCGCAATTTTAATATTGATCCAGACTGGTACATGGGAAAAATTGGCGTCAATGAAACCGGTGAAATGTTAGGTGTTAAGCAACTCATGAGCCTTATTGCAGAAGAATTTCCAAAAGTTAAATTTGGTTATTTTAACCCTCCCATCGAGCGTATTAAAGGCAATTACGAAATAGACTTTGCTGGTGGACGCCCGTAACAACAAATACATAGGCATGCTACTTGCAACAGTGGCAGTTACTATTTGGGCGGGTAATTTTGTAATCGCAAGAGGTGTTAATGGTCAAATACCCCCTATCACACTGGCTTTTTGCAGATGGTCGTTGGCGACTCTATTAATGCTTCCGATTGCATTTAATACACTTAAAAATGAGTGGCATATTTTAAACAAACACAAAGCCTATCTTTTTTGGGTATCGCTTAGTGGTATTGCGATATTCAATACTTGTTTATATATCTCAGGACATTATACTACTGCCATTAATATGGCGCTCATTAGCACTACATCCTCTCCTATTTTTGCCACTGTATTTGCCATTATTTTTATTGGCGAACGCATCAATGCATTTAGACTAACAGGCATGCTCATTTGTTTATCTGGTGTATTATTACTGATTTCTAAAGGAAGTTTACAAACCCTATTGTCATTTACTTTTTCGGTGGGTGACATATGGGCACTCGCTGGTGCTATAGCATTTGCGGTATACAATGTACTTGTTAGAAAAAAACCAGCAACTATTTCTGGTACTACTTTTTTACTGGCCATATTTGGATTGGGTACATTGTTGATATTACCGGGTTTTTTGATAGAACAAATTAACGCAGCTCCCATTGTTTGGAACAATTCACTTTTGATGTCGTTGATATATTTGGGTGCAGGAACATCGGTGGTTTCTTTTTTATGCTGGAACGCCGCCATTAAAAAAATTGGAGCAGGTACCACTGTTTTGTTTGGCAACCTCATCCCGGTTATTAGCACCATCGAAGCCGTTGTGTTTTTGAATGAACCTTTCCTAAAAATACAAATGATAAGTGGCGGTATTGTTATACTTGGACTCATAGTAGCTAATACAGGTCAACACAAAAAACAAACGAAGCATGTTTGATCAACTCGATAGCATTACTTTAATACTTTTATGTACCGCCGCATTTGGTGCTGGCTTTGTAGATGCGATAGTAGGCGGTGGCGGACTCATACAAGTACCTACGGGGCTTATATTAATGCCCAACTTGCCGGTAGCTACCGTTATTGGCACGCTAAAGATACCTGCATTTAGTGGTACTTTTTTTGCAGCCAAACAATACATAAAAAAAGTACAAATAGAATGGAAAACAATAGCACTCATGTGTGTTGTAGCTTTTTCATTTGCATTTTTAGGATCCGAACTACTTAGTAAAATGGGCAACAAGCACATGAAACCTATTTTGTTTTGTGTACTCATTATCGTAGCCGTTTACACCTACACTAAAAAAAGCTTTGGGCAAGAGCAGTCAAAAAATCTTTCACGCAAGGCGCTTCTTTTACGTGGTTTATTATTAAGTGCCACTATTGGATTTTATGATGGCTTTATTGGACCAGGCACTGGGAGTTTTTTAGTACTCGGTTTTATTGCTTTAATGGGGTATGATTTTTTACAAGCAAGCGCCCACGCTAAATTGGTTAATTTATCAACCAATTTTGGATCCATTGTACTATTTTTTATCAAAGGAAGCATCATTTGGGGTATTGCCATTCCTATGGCTATTTGCAACGCAGTTGGGGGGCTACTGGGCGCTAAACTGGCCATTGCCAAGGGAAACCAATTTATCCGCGTGTTTTTTTTACTCGTTATTTGTGCTACTATTTTACGGTTTGGCTACGACGTGTTTTTCAAATAAGGGTTCTTAACTTTTTTTTAGGCCATTAAGGTGGATTACTCCCCCTAATAAGCGTTAATTTTCAACATTCAACCTTAATACCACCTTAACCCGTAGCTTTATAAGCCTTAATACCTATTCCTATGACCATTGGGTTTGAAAAAGAAAAAAATATAAAAGCAGGACTTATAACAGCCGTTATTTGCTTGTTGCTTTTTTGCATTTTCTTTTTTTTGACTTGGGAACTACCTCAAATACCAACGCCAAGTTTTGGTGAAGGCATAGAAGTGAATTTAGGTAATTCGGAAACCGGCTTTGGTACCGAACCACCTCAAGTACCTGGAGAAGCAGCCACAGAAACGGACAATTCCAAAACAACCCCGCCAGCGCAGGTAGAAGCTAGTAAGCCTATACAAACCGACGCTAACGAAACAAATGAGGCTGCGGCAGTTGTAACAAAAACAGTGAAAAAAGAAACGGTAACAAGTCCTCCCATTCCTACCCCACCTAAACCAAAAGCAGTATTTGGTGGAGGTGCTAGCACTACAACAAGTGGTAATAATGCCGATAGCTATAATGGAAAAACAGACCAAGGTACCCTTGGCGGAAAGGGTGATCAAGGAAAAACAAATGGCAATCCAAATTCAGATAGCTATACCGGAAATGGTGGTAACGGCACAGGTGGCCCAGCAGGCGCAGGTGGTGGCGTAAGCATTAGAAGTGGACTAGATGGAAGACGCATTGCAAAGCTTCCAAGTTTTGAAGATGACTTTAACGAAAATGCAAAAGTTGCTGTAGATATTATTGTTAATGGCAGTGGGCAAGTAATTGGAGCTACCGTTAATCCAAGGGGAACCACAACTACAAATGCCAATATCAGAAATATTGCGATTAAAAAAGCAAAAATGCTACGCTTAAATGCAGGCAATGACCCCGAGCAAAAAGGAACCATTGTATTTAGTTTTAAGATTCACGAGTAAATGAATTACGATCAAACACTTGAGTATTTATTTACGCAACTTCCTATGTTTAGTCGTGTTGGTTCTGCTGCTTACAAACCAGATTTAACCAATACCATCAAGCTTTGTGAGGCTTTAGGCAATCCACAACACCAGTTTAAATCTATTCATGTTGCAGGCACCAATGGCAAAGGATCTACCAGTCATATGCTCGCTTCCATTTTACAAACAGCTGGTTATAAAACGGGGCTTTACACCTCACCACACCTAGTAGATTTTAGAGAAAGAATTAAAATTGATGGGGTTTATTGTACCAAAGAATTTGTTGTTGAATTTACAGAACAAATTAAACCACTCGTAGTAACCTTGCAGCCTTCTTTTTTTGAAATTACAGTTGCAATGGCATTTAGTTATTTTGCAAAGCAAAAAGTAGATATAGCAGTGATTGAAGTGGGCCTTGGTGGACGGTTAGACAGCACTAATATTATTACGCCTGAAGTTTCTATCATTACCAATATAGGACTCGATCACACCCAGTTTTTAGGTGATACCATTCCACAAATTGCAAGCGAAAAAGCCGGCATCATTAAAAAAGAGGTTCCCTGTATTATTAGTGAATATACTAAGGAAACAAAACCCGTTTTTGATGCGGCTGCCAAACATACTACCCTAGCCTATGGATCCGAATTGTATACGATACTTAACACAAACTATGCACATGATTATTTAGATGTTGAAGTTTTAAATAAAAAAACAGAAGGCATAGAAACCTATCAACTTGATTTAAACGGAAGCTATCAAGCAAAAAATATAATGGGGGTTTTAGGTGCTGTTGGCATACTACAAACAAAGGGTTGGCAAATTTCCAACCAACACATACAAGCTGGACTTAGTCAAGTAAAAAACAATACAGGCCTTTATGGAAGATGGCAAATTATTGGTACAAGCCCAACTACCGTTGTAGATGTGGCACATAATGTAGCTGGCATCCAAATACTTCTTGCACAAATAGCCCTTGTACACCACCAACAATTACATATTGTTTTTGGCATGGTAAAAGATAAAGATATTGATAGTGTACTTGCATTATTACCTACACAGGCTACCTATTATTTTACACAAGCACAAATAGAAAGAGCCATTGATGCTGTTGAGCTGCAACAAAAAGCAAGTGAACATGGTTTGACAGGAAATGTATATGCCAATGTTAATGAGGCCATTAGTGCGGCTCAAAAAGAGGCACAGGCCAGTGATTTAATTGTGGTGTGTGGGAGCGTTTTTTTAATAGGTGAAATTGAAGGAATTATTCCATCAAGTATATTGTAGCCAACCTAATTTAATGAGCGCCTCGTATATGGGCCCCAACTGAACACCATGTAAAATTTTATTTTGCTGGAGTAATTGTAAAAAATCTTTTTTATTATAGAGCACCACTTCAATGTCTTCGTAAAAATCGGGATTGGTATGTGCCGTTGGTACGGCATTTTCAATTAAATAAAAATAAGCAGTATTGTCATTAATTGCTGGATTGGGGGCAAGCTTGCAAATGAGTTGAATGCTATCTGAGGTATAGCCCGTTTCTTCTTGGGTTTCCCTTAGCGCTGCTACCATGGGGTCTTCCCCATCATTGATAACACCACCGGGTAGTTCTAGCGTTACCGCATCGACAGGATAGCGGTACTGTTTTACTAACACAATTTCGTTGCTGGGTGTAACAACCACCGCGTTGGCCCAACCTGGAAGTTCCACCACGTAATATGGGTCAATAATTCTACCATCAGGAAATTGACAAGCGTCTGCCCTAGCTTTAAACCAACGATCTTCAAATACTTTTTTTGAAGCAATTTTTTTCCAACGCTGTTCTCTCATGAATTACCAATAAATATTACCAGCCTTTATTTTCTTTTAAGGTTTTGATATGTGCTACATGGTGTTTACCATGCCATGCATAAATACCAAGCATCTCCCAAAGTGTTAATTGACCCCTACGCTGTGGATTAAACAATGTTTTTTCAAAATCGGAATCAGACATGTTTTGTAGAAGTGTTAACCATCTTTTATGGAGTGCATAAAGTAGTGTTATAGAAACATTGATGGGTTCTTTTGTTACATCTGCCGTTTCTGACCAAGTATTTTCATCGTAAGGTTTAATGGTTGGGTTTTCTTCTGTTAAAGCCAGCTTACACCTAATAAATGCATTCATATGACTATCTGCCAAATGATGCACGAGTTGATGAACCGTCCAACCACCGTCTCTATAAGGGGTGTGTAATTGCGCTTCATCTAAATTTTCAATAGACTGTTCTAGTTCACTCGGTAAAAACTGAATATCTGCGAGCCATTTTTTCTTTTGCGCTTCCGAAAAAGCTTGTGCCTGGTATTTACCTATTGGATATTTTGGATCTTTTTCCATACTATTTTTTATGCTTCTCTTAAAGCGTGTCCCGTTAAACTAATAAAAACATCTTCTAAATTAGCCTGCTTTACTTCTTTAGGTTTTTCAAATCCACCTGCTACTAAATCATCAATCAATTGATCCGGTGTGTTGATGGCAATGAGTTTACCGCTATCAACGATGGCGACTCTATCACATAAAATTTCTGCTTCATCCATATAGTGCGTGGTGATCACTACGGTGGTGCCACTATCTCTGATGGATCTTATTAAGTCCCATAAATTTCGTCGAGCTTGAGGATCAAGTCCAGTTGTTGGTTCGTCTAAAAAAATGAGTGTAGGTTTATTTATTAAAGTAGTGGCAATAGAAAAACGTTGTTTTTGTCCACCACTCAACTCTTTAAATTTTGCTTTGGCTTTATCTCTAAGGTTAACGCTATCAAGAATCGCCATGGGATCTATTTCCTCATTGTAAAGTCCGGCAAATAAATCCAGCAACTCAATTAAATTAAGCCCCGGATAAAAACCTGCTGTTTGAAGTTGAACACCGATTATTTTTTTTATTTCGTCGGCATCTTTTTCGATGTCAAACCCGTTAACCATTACTTTACCGCTGGTTTTTTCACGCAGGGTTTCAATAATTTCAAGTGTGGTAGATTTTCCGGCGCCATTAGGGCCTAACAAGCCAAATATTTCACCAGGATAAACTTCAAAACTTAGCCCTTTAACGGCTTCAAAATCACCGTAGTTTTTAGTAAGATTTTCAACTTTAATAATGGGGTCCAACATAGCAGCTGCTTTAATACGATAAAGATAGTGCTTAAGCGCAAGTTATTGTAACTTTGCGCTCCAATTAGCGCATATGCAAGTACACCAGATTTCAGCTCAACAAATTCAGTCTAAAGAAGCATTTTTAAAAATATCAGCAGCATATATTGTAAACGGTACAACCGCTGTTTCAAATAGCTCAACAACGCATCATGTTAGCGGAATCTGCTATTTGGTAGAAACCCCTGCCCTTATTGACGCCTCCCTTTCGGAGGTATCCAGCGCATTTTTCGATGGAAACAAAGACATTGCTTTACAATTATTTGAGGCGGTTAAAACGAATGTATTTGCACTGGTTGATGGTATTTTAGTGGATCAAAAACAAGCTTGCATTTCCCGTTTAGGTGATTTATTTACAGAAATTGAGTGGCTGCTACACGACAAGCCCGTCCGTGCTTTTCCTTATTACAAAGATCAAATTGTATGTACTGGTGCCGTTCTTGGCTCCGCGCTTTTTTTCCATTTTTTGTTGGAAGAGGGTGTTGATGCTGTTTTTGTAGATAGTAGAGATTGTATTGTCACCTCCGATGATTTTGGAGGGGCAAGTATCCATGAACCCATTACGCGCTCAAGAATACAGCAAACTTTTATACCTGGCCGCACGCATGTAACCCAGGCTAGCATTGGCGCTACCGATCAAAACGAAAATGCAAGGTTAACAACGGATGGTTCAAACTGGTTAGCAGCTGCGCTTACGGATTTATAAACCTGCCGGCGCCTCTAAACGCTTTAGCAAAATATTTTTCAGACAAATCATTAATGGTTACGCCTTTTGAGGTAGACGCGTGCACAAATTTATTGTTGCACACAAATACACCTACGTGCGTTATAATCATAGACGCAGATACGGTATTAAAAAATACGAGGTCGCCTTCTTTTAAATTTTCTGTTTCTATTTTAGTGGCCGCATCAAATTGTTGCTGCGAATTTCTAGGAATTTTTACATTGTAAACATCACGCAGTATCACTTGCGTAAACGATGAGCAGTCGATGCAAGAATCAGTACTGCCACCAAAACAATACTGGGTACCAAACCATTTTTCCATTTGCGCTAATAGTTGCAAATTGGTTAAACTAGTAGGTGCAACGCCTAGTAAGTTTGCATATTTATTGGGGAGCGAAAGCGCTGCGTCATAACCAATTCCCATATTTTTTTTGGGTTCCGTTTCCGCCACGGTTGGCGCCGCAATTTTTACACCACCAACCTTTACTTCTCCAGGCAATACAGCCAAATTATCCAAAAAACCACGGGGCATAGTTGAACTACTACCCTGTACTTTATTAGCACTGGTTTGATCTTTTGAGGTGAGCTTGCCCAACGATTTACAGCCCGAAAGCAGGAAAAGGCCAGAAACAGCAATTATATATACTTTAATTCGCATAAATATGGAACAAGTATAGGCCTAAAAACCAGTAAAATATGCCCCTGCGCATAACTTTTTAACAATCTGTTCCCCTCCCCAAAAATTGTGGATAACTGCACCCCAAAAGGTTGCCGCCTAGATAGGATATTTGGGCCATGCCAACTTTTTCACACTTACACGTTCATACCCAATATTCACTGTTAGACGGGGCAGCTTCGGTAGAAAAATTATACGATAAAGCCATCGAAAATAATATGCCAGCGCTTGCCATTACCGACCACGGCAATATGTTTGGGGCTTTTGAATTTGTAAGTCAGGCATGGAAAAAAACCAAGGTTGTCGGTAAAGATGAAAACGGAAAAGATATTTTAGAACCCATTGTTAAACCTGTTGTGGGTTGCGAATTTTATGTGGTAGAAGACCGTCACATCAAAACATTTACCAAAGAAGTTAAAGACAAAAGATACCACCAGGTTTTACTTGCAAAAAATAAAAAAGGATACGAGAATTTAGTAAAGCTTACTTCGCTCGGATTTATAGAGGGTATGTATAGTAAGTATCCCCGTATTGATAAGGCTTTAATTGAACAGTACCACGAAGGTATTATTGCCACCACTTGTTGTATTGGCGCGTATGTGCCGCAAACCATTTTAAACGAAGGCCCCGAAAAAGCAGAAAAAGAATTTAAGTGGTGGCTCGATTTGTTTGGTGAAGATTATTTTATTGAAATCCAGCGCCACAATATTAAAGAGCAGGAAATTATTAATAACACGTTATTACAATTTTCAAAAAAGTTTAATGTACCTGTTATTGCTACCAATGACAGCCACTACGTAGATCAGGACGACGCCAATGCGCACGATATTTTACTCTGTATCAATACCGGTGAAAAGCAGAGCACACCTGGTTTTGATGATTTTGTAAATGATGATGCACAAATAAAAAATAGACGTTTTAAATTTCCCAACGATCAGTTTTATTTTAAAACACAGGAGGAAATGGGTAAGCTATTTAGCGATATCCCAGAATCACTTGACAATACCAATATGATTGTTGACCGGGTAGAAGTATTAAATTTAAAAAAGGATATTCTACTACCCGCCTTCCCAATTCCCAAGGAATTTCAGATACACAAAGACGCCAATTTAAACCAGTGGGAGTTTCTTCAACATATTACGCACGAAGGTGCAAAAATGCGTTACAACGATGTAACACCAGAAATTCAGGAACGCCTCGACTTTGAACTTTTTACCATTAAAACCATGGGCTTTGCCGGTTACTTCTTAATTGTAAGTGACTTTATTAAAGCCGGTCGTGAAATGGGTGTTTTTGTTGGGCCAGGTCGTGGATCTGCAGCCGGTTCTGTGGTGGCTTATTGCATTGGTATTACCAATATTGACCCTATTAAGTATAACTTACTATTTGAGCGTTTCTTAAATCCAGACCGTAAGAGCATGCCCGATATCGATACGGATTTTGATGATGAGGGTCGTCAAAAAGTAATCGATTATGTGGTAGACAAATACGGGAAAAATCAGGTAGCGCAAATTATTACCTATGGTACCATGGCTGCAAAAATGAGTATCAAAGATGTGGCGCGCGTTCTAGATTTACCACTTGCAGAAAGTAACGTGCTCGCAAAATTAGTACCTGACAAACCAGGTACTGAGCTAGGCCGTGTACTTCACGCTCCTATAACCATTAAAGAAGGAAAAAAATCTCTAGAAGAAAAAGAAGGATACCAACAAGAGGATATTGACAATGTCAAAAAGCTTCGAGAAATTTATAGAGGAAATGATATTCGTGCACAGGTATTAAAAGAAGCAGAAAGATTAGAAGGCTCTGTGCGAAACACAGGGATACACGCAGCAGGTATTATCATTGCTCCGCAAGATTTAACCACCTTAATTCCGGTGGCAACCGCGAAAGATTCTGATTTGTGGGTAACACAAATTGAAGGCAGCATTATTGAAGATGCCGGCGTTATTAAAATGGACTTCTTGGGGCTTAAAACCCTTTCTATTTTAAAAATGGCGCTTGCGCTCATCAAACAAAACCATGGCGTTGTTATTGATTTAGACACCATTCCATTAGACGACGAAAAGACATTTAAGCTTTACCAACAAGGAGAAACCAATGCCACTTTCCAATTTGAGAGTGTGGGCATGCAAAAATATTTACGCGAATTAAAGCCCGATAAATTTGATGACTTAATTGCCATGAACGCCCTCTACAGACCAGGGCCTATGGCATACATACCCAATTTCATTGATCGTAAACATGGCCGCGAAGCCATCAGTTATGACCTCGATGAAATGAAAGAAATATTATCTGAAACCTATGGTATTACGGTATACCAAGAGCAGGTAATGTTACTCAGTCAAAAAATTGGCGGCTTTACAAAGGGCGATGCCGATGTACTGCGAAAAGCCATGGGTAAAAAGCAAAAATCGGTGCTGGATAAAATGAAAGCACAGTTTGTAGAAGGTGCCACCAGCAAAGGGCACGCCCTAGAAACCTTAGAAAAAATTTGGACCGACTGGGAAGCATTTGCACAGTATGCCTTTAACAAATCACACTCCACATGCTATGCGTATGTAGCATATGAAACAGCGTATTTAAAGGCACACTACCCTGGCGAATACATGTCGGCGGTTTTAAACAACGCAGGTAGTATTGAAAAAATCACCTTCTTTATGGAAGAGTGTAAACGCATGGGCATTAAAGTACTGGGGCCAGATATCAACGAATCACTCAATGGTTTTGCCGTAAACCAAAAAGGAGAAATCCGGTTTGGACTCGGTGGATTAAGAGGCGTTGGTGAAGCAGCGATTGAAACGATAATAGCGGAGCGTGAAAAAGGCGGACACTTCCCTACCATATTTGATTTTATCAAAAGAGTGATTAGTAGAAGTGTCAATAAAAAATCTTTAGAAAGTTTAGCTTACTCTGGCGCTTTTGATTGCTTTACAGATTTTCATAGAGCACAATATTTTAAAATACCAGATGGCGAACGCGTTTCTGGACTCGAAAAAATTATCAACTACGGACAAGCACTACAAAGTTTAAGTGCAGGTTCTACCAATACGCTTTTTGGAGACCTTTCATCTGCGATGCAAGTGCCGGTTCCAAAGCTGACCAAGACAGAACCTTGGACCCTCACCGAATTACTCGAACATGAAAAAGATGTAACAGGCATGTTTATGAGTGGTCATCCGTTAGATCATTTTAAATTTGAACTGCGTTATTATGGCATTACCAATATTGCAGATTTCAATGAAATAAAAGAGACGCTGCAACTTCAACCGAATCCTGGACGCGCCATTAAAGTGGCCGGACTTATTATTGATGTACAACACCGTGTTACAAAAACAGGTAAAAACTTTGGCTCATTTTCGATCGAAGATTTTAGTGGCAAAACAGAATTCGTTTTGTGGAGTGAAGACTATATTAAGTTTCAAAATTATTTAGAAAAAGGTCAAAACGTTTTACTCAATGGATTTTTTAGACCCCGCTACAACCGCCCCAACGAATTTGATTTTAAAGTAAGTTCCATCAATTTATTAGAGTCTGTAAAACAAAATTTAACCAGGAGCTTAGACATCAATGTGCACGCCGCTTCCCTCACACCGCAGTTTGTTGACTTCATTGAAACCAACGTTAAAAAGTACCCAGGTAAGTCTAGCCTCCGATTTAATGTGCTGGAACCTAAAGAGAACCTGTTGGTAAGTTTATATAGTTTTGATAAAGGTTTCCAAATGAATGAGGAAATGGCAGGCTTTTTGCTTGATAATCCGGATGTGGAAGTACAAGTAGGACTTGTTGGCTAATGTGGAAAAGTCAATGTGGCAGTTGCAGGGTTTGGATTTAAATTTGACACTTCTTAATGATTAAATTTTACTTACAATTTTAAATAAAAAATGATGGCTTTAGAATTAACAGATGCCAATTTTCAGGCAACCGTATTAGACAGTGACAAATTAACGTTAGTAGATTTTTGGGCGGAGTGGTGTGGACCTTGCAGAGCTATCGGACCCGTTATTGAAGAATTAGCAAAAGAGTACGAAGGCAAAGTAAATATTGGAAAAGTAAACGTAGACAACAATCCTAATTTGAGTGTCAACTACGGTATCACTTCTATCCCTGCTATCTTATTTATCAAAGGTGGTCAAATTGTAGACAAACAAATTGGCGCAGTTCCTAAGTCGGTGCTTGACAAAAAGATACAATCTTTAATGTAAGACCCGTATCTTACCACTTTAACCCAGCCTAAAAAAGTAGCATGGATAAATTTCACGGCGTACTAGGTATTATCCTAATTCTTGCCATTGCCTTTTTATTTTCAAACAATAAAAGAAGGATCAATTATAGATTAGTCGTGAGTGGCATGCTACTACAAGTTGTTATTGCAGTGCTTGTTTTAAAAGTTCCACCCGTTACCTGGTTTTTTCAAAAGCTAGGACACGGTATGGAAAAAATTGAACGTTTTGCTAGAGAAGGCGTTGCATTTGTGTACCGTGGTGTAATGGTGAATGCACCAGATGGTGTTAAAGATTTTGGACAAGGTGGTTTTGTATTTGCATTTAGCGTTACTGCAACTATTATATTGGTTTGTGTACTGGTCGCTATTTTATATCACTTTGGTGTAATGCAATTTATTGTATCAATCATTGCAAAAGCCATGAACTTTATCATGCGTGTAAGTGGTGCTGAGGCATTAAGTAACGTAGCAAGTGCTTTTGTGGGACAGGTAGAAGCACAGGTAATGATTCGTCCGTATTTAAATGGTATGACAAAAAGTGAGCTACTCGCTAGTATGAGTGGCAGCCTTGCGTGTATCGCAGGTGGTATATTAATTGTGTATGCCAACATGGGTGCCAAAGCTGAGTATTTATTAACGGCGAGTTTAATGGCCGCTCCTGGTGCACTTGTTATTTCAAAAATTGTTTTCCCAGAAACCGAAGAATCGGAAACCATGGGAAAAGTAAAATTAGAAGTAAAAAGCCCTTACAGTAATATCATTGATGCCATTTCACATGGCGCTAGTGATGGTATGAAAATTGCCGTTAACGTTATTGCCATGCTTATTGGTTTTATTGCCTTAATTGCCTTTTTGAACTATATGCTCGGTCTTGTTTACCCAGGCTTATCACTTGATTTTATTTTTAGTAAAATATTTTATCCAATGGCTTGGGCCATGGGTGTTCCAGGACAAGACGTAGCCAATGCAGCTACCCTACTCGGTCAAAAATTAACCATCAACGAGTTTGTTGCGTTTAACAATTTAACCACAAAAGCGGTTCCAATCGTATCAGAAAAAGGCTTGTTAATTGTAAGTATCGCTATTTGCGGTTTTGCAAACTTTAGCAGCGTTGGTATGCAAATTGGTGGTATTGGAGAACTAGCCCCAGGTCGTAGAGCCGACCTTGCCAAACTAGGCTTAAAAGCCTTATTGTGCGGTACTTTAGCTTCTTATTTATCTGCTAGTATCGCCGGTATTTTAATGGGTTAATCTTAAACTTGTTGTAACTTTGCAGTCTAAATAAATGACTGCGTGATGGGTACTAATAGAGCGGCTATTGTTTCATTGGTTGAAGCAACAAAAGATAAAGAACTACAACGTATTGCCAATAAAATAATGAACAAAGAGCGCATCTTATTTGATGAAGGTGTTATGCTTTTTGAAAAAGGTTCTTTGTCTTGGCTAGGCGCCCTTGCCAATTTTGTGCGCGAACAAAAGCACGGCAATAAAACGTATTTCAATAAAAATTTTCATATCGAACCCACTAATGTTTGTGTGTTCTCTTGTAAATTTTGTTCCTACTCAAAATTATATGCCAACAGAGAAGAAGGTTGGGAATTAAGCATCGAGCAAATGATGCATATTGTAAAAAGTTACGACGGCAAACCCGTAACTGAAGTGCATATTGTAGGTGGCGTTCATCCTAAAATGAACCTTGCCTTTTTTCTAGAACTATTACAAGCCATCAAAGCACATCGTCCGGATCTTCACATCAAAGGCTTTACACCCGTAGAGCTTGATTACATGTTTAAAAAAGCAAAAGTTACCACAGAGGAAGGCATGAAGCTTGCACATGCTGCAGGGCTCGATTCATTACCAGGTGGTGGCGCCGAAATATTTCATCCAGAAATTAGACAACAAATTTGTGAAGACAAAGTAGATGCAAATGGTTGGTTACACATTCATAAAGTGGCGCACCATTTAGGCATGCATAGCAATGCTACACTATTATATGGCCACATCGAAAAATACTGGCACCGCATAGATCATATGGAACGCTTACGCCAACTACAAGATGAAACAGGCGGCTTCAATACTTTTATTCCTCTAAAGTTTCGCAACCAAGACAATGACATGAGTCATATTGCAGAGTCTACAACCATAGAGGACATGCGCATGTACGCGGTATCGCGCATTTACATGGATAATTTTGCGCACATCAAAGCCTACTGGCCCATGCTTGGTAGAGAAAATGCGCAGCTCACTTTATCGTTTGGTGTAAATGACATGGATGGCACTATCGATGATTCAACAAAAATATATGCCATGGCCGGTAGTGAAGAACAAACGCCTACTATGAGCACTGCCGAGCTTGTGCGCCTCATCAAACAAGTAAAAAGAGAACCTATTGAGCGTGGCACGTTGTACAACGAGATAAAAAATTATGCGTTGGTGCCAGATGAAGAATTGGTGTAAATTATTTTTAGCACTCCGATAAACTAATGGGAACGTGAACGGCGAGTCCACCATCTGCTGTTTCTTTGTATTTGCTATTCATGTCTTGTGCGGTATCCCACATGGTTTGAATCACTTTGTCTAAACTTACAATTGCAAAATCCGGCGTGCCTTGCAGCGCGAGCTGTGAAGCTGTAATTGCTTTAACAGCACCCATAGTATTACGCTCTATACATGGTATTTGAACCAGCCCACCAATAGGATCACAAGTAAGCCCTAAATGATGTTCCATAGCTATTTCAGAAGCCATCAATACTTGACGTTGCGACCCTCCCATTAATGCCGTTAAGCCGGCAGCTGCCATGGCAGCTGAAACTCCAATCTCTGCTTGACAACCGCCCATCGCCGCAGAAATGGTAGCACCTTTTTTAAATAAACTACCTACTTCTGATGCAGTTAGTAAAAAGGTAATAATATTTTCTTCCAATTCTTTTGAAGACTTTCCATGCGCACAAAAACAAATATAATATTGGAGCACTGCAGGTATTACACCAGCAGCACCATTGGTAGGTGCAGTTACTACCCTTCCAAAAGATGCATTTTCTTCATTGACCGCAAGTGCAAACACACTTACAAAATCTAGAATATAACTAAAATCATTGCCGCCTTGTTGTATCAGAGATATCCATGCATCGTATCCATCATAAGCTGCATCTTTTAGCAAACGCTTGTTCATGGCAGCCGCTCTGCGCTTCACTTCTAGCCCACCGGGTAACATGCCCTCTTTGTGCACCCCACGATACATACATGCACGCATGGCATACCAGATTTTTAGTACACCTTCTTTAATATTGGATTCACTGCGTCTTGTAAGTTCATTTTCAAAAACAATATCGCTAATGGTTAAACCCGTTTTCATACACCAATGCAGTAAATCATTGGCATGCTCTATGGTAAATGGAATATCAACTAGTTCATTTTTTTGTAGCGTCTTCCCTTCTTGCACAATAAATCCACCCCCTACCGAAAAATAAGTTTCTGCTATTTTATTTCCGTCCTTTAACTCAATTAAAAATGTTAATCCGTTGGGATGAAAAGGAAGTGATTCAGATTTTAAAAACGCAATCTGTTTTGTAGGATTAAAAGAAATTTGTTCATGATTTTTTAAGGTCAATAGTTGCTTTGTAGATACTTCACTTACTAATTCGTCCATGATACCAACATCGATGGTTTCAGGATTATAACCCATTAACCCTAGCATCACCGCAATATCGGTGCCATGCCCTTTACCTGTTTTGGCCAGTGAGCCATAGAGTAAAATAGTAATGGAATGAATTGAAGCGGTTTTATGGGAAGCATCTAGCTTTTCTATTACATCGAGTGCTGCGCGCCATGGACCAAGGGTATGGGAACTAGAAGGACCCACACCAATTTTAAACATGTCAAAAACCGAAATAAATTCATGATCCGCCACCATACAATTGCTATTGATACAAAACTAACGAAAGTTAGCAAAAAGTAGCATGATTAAACAGAGGCCAACTTATCCCCATTAAGCGCTCCACTGCTTTAGGGGACGTTATGGTAAGCCAAGATTAACGAACTTTGCTCCGCACTCGAACCCATTTTAACATTATATAATAAAAGTAAACATGCAACTTTCTACACTCCTTGACCGTTTCGCTGAACCAGAAACCCTTAAAATGGCCAAATTAGGTCGTGAATTAAGGGCTAAAGGCGTTGATGTTATTGACCTCAGTTTAGGAGAACCCGATTTTGATACCCCGCAGCACATTAAAGATGCTGCCATCAAAGCCATCAATGATAACTGGAGCCATTACACCCCTGTTGCAGGTTTTGCAGATTTGAGAGAAGCTGTTTGTACCAAATTAAAAAGAGACAACAATTTAGATTATTTACCAGAAAATATTGTGACATCAACCGGTGCCAAACAAAGTTTAGCGAATGCTCTTTTAGCATTAGTAGATGAGGGTGATGAAGTTATTATTCCAACACCATACTGGGTAACCTATTCGGAACTTGTAAAAATTGCAAGAGGTAAAGTGGTTGAAATTAGAACTACTGTTGCCAATCAATTTAAAATAACAGCCACCGAACTAGAAGCTGCAATTACACCAAAGACAAAAGTATTTATGTTTTCGTCGCCGTGTAATCCTTCTGGTGCTGTGTATACACTTGCCGAATTAACAGCACTAGTAGAAGTATTTAAAAAGTATCCAAACATTATTATTTTATCTGACGAAATATACGAGTACATTAATTTTGAAGGCAAGCATGAAAGCATTGCGCAATTTGCTGAAATTAAAGACCAAGTAGTTGTAATCAATGGTCTGAGCAAAGGTTTTGCGATGACCGGTTGGAGACTTGGTTACACGGCATCTAATACGACTATTGCAAAAGCCATGGAAAAATTACAAGGACAGTTTACAAGTGGCACTTGTTCCATTACGCAAAAAGCAGCTGTTGCGGCGCTTACTGGTGATCTTACTCCTTCAATTGAAATGACCGAAGAATTCACACGTAGAAGAACAAGAACTTTAGAACTTGTAAAAGCAATGCCAGGTTTTATTTGCTTTGAACCGCAGGGTGCCTTTTATGTATTCCCGGATGTAAGTGCATACTACGGTAAATCTGTACATGGCGAAACCATAAAAAATGCCGCCGACTTTAGCATGTACTTATTAAATACAGCGCATGTGTCAAGCGTAATGGGTGATGCATTTGGAGAACCTAATTGTGTTCGTTTCTCTTTTGCAAATAGCATGCAAAATATTGAAAAAGCATGGGCGCGCATTAAAGACGCACTCGGAGCTTTACAATAATCCATGGAAGAAGAAATAGAAAAAAAACAAGGACTACCGCTAGCACAAAAGCTAGAAATGTTTAGCAATAGACTTACTAAAGTGTTTAAACACCGCAGTAAAATTGCTAGGCGCACTGGCGTGGGTTGTTACCGCATTTACGAGCATGACCTTCCTGAATTTCCTTTTTGCATTGAAGCTTACGAAAATAAAATTTACGTATCGGAGTATGTAAGAAGACATGGCATGACTGACGAAGAGCATGATGCATGGCTACAACCTTCTCTCGAAATCATTAGCGAGATAACCGGAACGCCACTTACCAGTATTTACAAGCGCGAAAGAAAAAAAATGTCTCATAGAGACGAACAGTATGAAAAAGTAGATACCAAGCAGGAGTTTTTTACAGTGCTTGAAAATGATTTAAAGTTTCAAGTTAACCTAACTGACTATTTAGATACCGGACTTTTTTTAGACCACCGCATCACCAGAGAAATGGTGCGCAGTGAAGCAAAAGACAAACGTTTTTTAAATTTATTTTGCTACACAGGTTCCTTTTCGGTGTATGCTGCAGCTGGAGAAGCAGCAAGCGTAACCTCTGTTGATTTATCAAAAACTTATTTAAGTTGGGCCGAAACAAATATGGCTATTAACTTATTAAAAGACCCTAGCAAATATTTTTACATACACGCCGATGTCAAACAGTATTTAAAATCACTGGCACCCAACAGTTTTGATTTAATTGTAATGGACCCTCCTACGTTTAGCAATAGTAAGCGTATGAAAGATTTTTTAGACATCCAAAGAGACCACGTAGAACTAATCAATGATATGCTTGCAGCTACCACAGATGGTGGCACACTTTATTTTAGTACCAACTACACTAAATTTATTTTAGATGAAGCTAGTATCAAAGCGAGCAGCATTAAAGACATCACCAAAGCCACCACTGGTTTTGATTTTGAAGGAAAACTAAAACGCTGGTGCTACCGCATTATTAAATAAATCTAGTCATAAAAAAATCCCCTACGAAAACGCAGGGGATTTTTTTTATTCATCTTAATTAAACCCTATTTCACTTCTTCAAACTGCGCGTCCTCTACATTATCATTTTGTTGTTGCGCACCACCCGCTGCTGCATCTGGTCCAGCTGCACCCGCTTCTGGTCCTGCTGCTTGTTGCGCCTTGTAGATTTCTTCAGAAGCTGCCGTCCAAGCTGTATTCATTTCGGCCATGGCAGCATCGATAGCTGGGATGTCCTGATTTTTATGCGCTTCTTTTAATTTAGTAAGCGCTGCTTCGATCGGTTCTTTTTTATCCGCAGAAATCTTGTCACCAAACTCTTTAAACTGCTTTTCCGTTTGGAAAATAAGGCTGTCGGCCTGGTTTAATTTTTCTACTTTTTCACGTGCTTCTTTATCAGTGGCTTCGTTGGCTTTTGCTTCGGCTTTCATTTTTTCAATTTCTTCCTTGCTTAAACCACTACCCGCTTCAATTCTAATTTTTTGTTCTTTACCAGTACCCTTGTCTTTTGCGTGTACGCTTAAGATACCGTTTGCATCGATATCAAAAGTTACTTCGATTTGAGGAACACCTCTTGGTGCTGGCGGTAAACCATCTAAATTAAAGATACCTAAGCTCTTGTTTTGATTGGCCATTGGACGCTCTCCTTGTAATACATGGATTTGAACACCCGGTTGGTTATCACTCGCAGTAGAATATACTTCTGTTTTTTTAGTTGGAATGGTTGTGTTAGAAGGAATCATGGTTGTCATTACGCTACCCATGGTTTCAATACCTAGACCAAGTGGTGTAACATCTAATAACAACACATCTTTTACTTCTCCGGTTAATACCGCACCCTGAATCGCTGCACCGAGTGCAACTACTTCGTCGGGGTTAACACTACGATTAGGTTTTTTACCAAAGAATTTTTCTACAATTTCCTGAACTTTAGGAATACGACTAGATCCGCCTACTAAAATTACTTCGTCAATTTGAGAAGTTGTGTAACCAGCATCTTTTAATGCTACTTCACATGGCTTCAAACAACGTGCAAATAAATTATCTGCAAGAGATTCAAATTTTGCTCTTGTTAATTTTACGACCAAGTGCTTAGGAACACCATCAACAGCAGTAATATATGGTAAGTTGATTTCTGTTTCGGCAGAAGAACTTAATTCAACTTTTGCTTTTTCGGCCGCTTCTTTTAAACGTTGAAGCGCCATCGGATCTTTGCGTAAATCAATCGCTTCTTGATTTTTGAATTCATCCGCTAAAAAGTCCATAATTACTTTATCAAAGTCGTCACCACCTAAGTGTGTATCACCATTGGTAGATTTTACTTCAAATACGCCATCACCTAAATCAAGTACCGATACATCAAACGTACCACCACCTAAGTCAAATACAGCAATTTTTTGCTCTGCATTTTTCTTGTCTAAACCATAAGCTAACGCTGCAGCTGTAGGTTCGTTTACAATACGTCTAACATTTAAGCCAGCGATTTCACCAGCTTCTTTGGTTGCTTGACGCTGTGCATCATTAAAGTAGGCAGGTACTGTAATAACAGCGTCTGTTACTTCATGACCTAAATAATCTTCGGCTGTTTTTTTCATTTTTTGTAACACCATCGCAGAAATTTCTTGTGGTGTATACATACGATCATCAATCGCTACACGAACAGTGTTGTTATCACCTTTTGCAACGTTATAACTCCAATGACTAATTTCTTCAGTTACTTCATCAAAACGACGACCCATAAAACGCTTAACGCTGGTAATGGTGTTTTGAGGATTTGTGATGGCCTGACGCTTAGCAGGATCTCCTACTTTACGCTCACCATTTTTTAAAAAGGCAACTACAGAAGGGGTTGTTCTACGACCTTCATCATTTGCAATTACTACTGGTTCATTACCTTCCATTACGGCTACACAACTGTTTGTGGTACCGAGGTCAATGCCTATTATTTTTCCCATATAAATTGAATTTCAGATTAATAATCATGGGTATATACCCAATCTTTATGCCATCTAGCCAAAAAGTGCAAAAATGTCAGCCATTTTTAGCCAAAATAGGTAGTTTTAGGTATGAGAAGCTTTGTTTTGCTCATTATAGCCTTTGTTGCCACCACCCTAAATGTCAGTGTTTGGGCTCAAAAAGCTCCCATTCCGTCAGTTGGGATGCGCATTACGAAGTCCATTATTATGGCACCAGGGTTCTATTCCCTTCCTTCATCAGATACAAATACCATTCAAAAACAAGGTGGCGTCATTGTTATAGAAGGCAAAAACATAGTTGTTGACCTAGCGGGTGTTGTTTTAGATGGGGCTGGCAATAAGTCCTCGTTTGCGCCAGACCAGTTTACAGGTATCGCCATTGAAATTAAACCAGGCTCAAGCCATATCACCATCAAAAACGCTAGCATTAAAGGATATAAAATTGGTATTAAAGCAGATAGTGTTGAAGCGCTTACAATTGACAATTGCGACCTCAGTTATAATTATAGAGACGCTTTAAAAAGCAACTTTGAAAAAGAAGATGAAAGCGACTGGATGAGTTTTCATAACAACGAAAATGATGAATGGATGCGCTATGGCGCTGGCTTGTATTTAAAAAATTGCAAAGGCGCTACCATCACTAATAATACAGTCACAAACGGACAGTGCGGACTTATGCTTACGAGCTGCAACAATTCACTTATTACAGACAATAATTTTTCTTTTAATTCAGGTATTGGCATAGGACTGTATAAAAGTTCGTATAATAATATCAACCACAATCAACTCGATTTTAATGTGCGTGGTTTTAGCTATAAAAAATATAGAAGAGGACAAGACAGCGCTGCCATACTCGTTTTTGAGCAGTGCAACCATAACATTTTTGCATTTAACAGTGCTACCCACTCGGGCGATGGATTTTTTTTATGGGCCGGTCAAACCACCATGGATACTGGTATTGGCGGCTGTAACGATAATTTTATTTATGGCAACGATTTTTCATACGCACCTACCAATGGCGTAGAAGTTACGTTTAGCAGTAATTTAATTATGAAAAATATTATTACAAATTGTGACCATGGTGTGTGGGGTGGCTATAGTTACGAAACGGATATTACAGACAATATTTTTTCGGGTAATCGAATTGCTATTGCCATCGAGCACGGACAAAATATAAACATTGCACTTAATATTTTTAAAGGCGATAAAACGGGCATCAAACTTTGGTCGCGCGAAACGCAACCCCCAGATTGGAAATTTGCACAGTTAAAAAACACAGACAGTAAAAACTATTACATCGCTACCAATAGTTTTGAAAATAACAATACGGTATATGACATCATGGGCACCGATAGTATTTATTTGAGTGGCAATACCAAAACAAATACGGGACAGCGCTATAAATTAGGTGCGCGTATTCATGAACTAGATTCTACCAAAGAAAATGAAGAAGTAGGTCTTGATTACGCGATTGACAAACGCTTACAAAAAGTAAAAGCAACCAGTGTGCCCCTCACCCATTTTCCGGCTGGTTTAGAAGAAATACGCATTACAAATTGGGGACCTTATAATTTTGAATACCCCCTTGTATGGCTCAAAGGCATTGATAGTACTGGGCTTTACCATTTTGAAGTACTTGGTAGTATAACAGCTAGCTGGCGTTTACACAGCATGAATGGCTTTACGATAGTAGATAGTTTAACGGGCGTTTTTCCAGCCACGTTTACAGCGCTGCCAATTATTAATATGGGAGCCACAACTATTTCTAGGAACATTGTATTTGAATACACCGGACCAGACTATAAAAATCAGTTTGGTGTTGATGAAAAAAGTGGGAGTTTGTTTGGGTATAATAAATAATGCTTTAATCCACCCCCACCTCAACGGCTTTAAACGTAAAGTACTTTTGCATATAATAACTAAAGGCAACCACAAAAACGGTGGTGGCTAATTTTGATGGCGTGGCGTACCACCCAAAAACTTCTACAAAGAGTTTTAGAAATATATAATTTAAAATAAGGCAACCGAGTACCACTATAAAATAACGGAAGAGTTGCACTTTTTTGGCTACGGAGGTTTCCTGAAAAACCACATAACGACTCAGGTAAAACCCTATCGGAAACGTAACTAAAAACGCTGATAAAAAGGAGGCAATGTGAGGGCTAATGGTGAGCAGGCCTATGTGCACGGGCTCTTTATGAAACAAATAGTTATAGCTCACAAAAAACAACCCAATATCGAGTACGGTATTAAAGCCACCACAAGCCGCATACCTAAAGGTTTGATGGGGCATGAAGCGCCTAAAGAGCGGATAAAACAAATCTACTAGCTGTAAGATCCCTCCGCGGATATGTTCGTGCAGCTTTTGCATACTAGTGGACGAAGGTAGCCCTTAATTAATTACTTTTGCCTCGGCCAAACAAATAGATTATTCATGCATCTTGTAGATCAAATTAAAAAAGCGGCTTCCGAGGCCCTATTAAGCGTATACCAGGTAACTGTGCCAGCTAATTCTATATTGGTGAATGCCACCAAGCCAGAATTTGAGGGCAACTATACCGTTGTACTCTTTGCTTTTGTAAAAGAATTAAAATTGTCTCCCGATGCACTTGGCGAGGCGCTTGGTAATCATTTAGTAGCAGGCTACCCCCATTTATTTACGGCGCACAATACCATTAAAGGGTTTTTAAACCTAACCATTGCAGATGCGTTTTGGCATGGCTTTATACATAACGAAACCGCTGGTCAAAAAACCACAGCTGATACTGGTAAAACGGTGATGGTTGAATACTCTTCACCAAATACCAATAAACCACTTCACCTTGGTCATTTACGCAACAACTTTTTAGGTTGGAGTATTGCGGCCATTTTAGAAGCGGCCGGTAATAAAGTGGTTAAAACTTGTATTGTAAATGACAGAGGCATTCATATTTGTAAAAGCATGATTGCTTGGCAAATGTTTGCGAATGGTGCAACACCAGCTTCTACCGGTAAAAAGGGTGATCATTTTGTGGGCGATTATTATGTAAAATTTAATGACGCGTATAAAGCAGAAATAGCAAATTTAGTGGCGGGTGGTATGACGTCAGAACTTGCAGAAAAAGAAGCCCCCATTATGAAAGCGACGCAAAAAATGCTTTTGGACTGGGAAGCTGGAGACCTTGCGGTGCTTGAGTTGTGGCGTAATATGAATGGATGGGTATATGAAGGATTTGATGTGACGTATAAAAGTATTGGAAGCGATTTTGATAAAACCTATTACGAAAGTGAAACCTATTTACTCGGTAAAGACCTGGTAGAATATGGCCTTACTAAAAATGTATTTTATAAAAAAGAAGACGGTAGTGTTTGGATAGATTTAACC
>Ga0255107_1000057_pt1 | contig 28470 bp, 20 predicted proteins | sample Law_Cont_RepC_8h_FD_188457 | JGI IMG/M metagenome (GOLD analysis project Ga0255107, IMG submission 188457) | Freshwater microbial communities from St. Lawrence River, New York, United States - Law_Cont_RepC_8h | ecosystem: Environmental > Aquatic > Freshwater > River | place: USA: New York... | reverse complement strand
CCGTACTTCTGGGTGTACGGGTAACAACTTTTTGCTCCACCGCAATGGCGGGGCAAAGACCTTTAATCATGTCCACGTCGGGCTTTACCATACGGGCCATAAATTGTCTGGCATAAGCACTTAAACTTTCGGCATAGCGGCGCTGCCCTTCGGCGAATAAAGTGTCAATGGTGAGTGATGACTTACCACTCCCCGAAACGCCCGTTACCACAATAAATTGACCGCGCGGAAATGCCACGCTTACATTTTTTAAATTGTGCACGCGCGCACCAACAACTTCAATAGCGTCTAGACCCTTTAATGGACCCTTTGCCTGAACTGCTTTTGCACCCTTTACCCCCGCTGTATCTACTTGTTTTTTTGCTACCATAAAATGTTACACAATGTAAACAGATTATCGCAGCATAGGTTTAGTTCTGGCTTAAATAACCCCATAATTTTTTTGCTTGCGCACAATTTTTTTGCAAATTATTCGATGTGAATAACCAAACCTCTCTTTTGCAATGTATCCACAAGCGAGCAACCAGCATAAAAGATAACTAATTTGAACCCCGAGAAGAAAAAGAAACTATGAAAACACTCGAGCAGGTTGCAGATTTAGATTTGATACGCTCCTTTCAAGCCGGTGACACAGAGGCATTTGACGTACTGGTAACACGCTACAAAGACCGTATCTATTCCTCTATTTTGTTTTTTGTAAAGGATACTTATTTAGCCGAAGACCTGTTTCAAGATGTGTTTATCAAAATCATTGATACACTAAAAAACAAGCGCTACACCGAAGAAGGTAAATTTTTACCATGGGCGCTTCGTATTGCGCACAACTTATGTGTCGATTATTTTAGAAAAGTAAAGCGTACGCCTGCTATAAAAACTTCTGACGATCAAGATATTTTTGAAGTGATCAATGTATCACAAGAAGCGCCAGATCAAAAGCTCATGCGTGGTGAAAGCCACGAGAAAGTGCGCCGTATGCTTGACTTACTTCCAGAAGAGCAAAGAGAAATTATTGTTTTAAGACATTACGCCAACCTTAGCTTTAAAGAAATTGCTGAAATCACCAATTGCAGCATCAATACTGCTTTAGGTCGCATGCGTTACGGACTTATCAATCTCCGTAAAATGATGACTGAAAATCAGATGACTTTATAAGCTAGCTGGTGCAGCGCTGGAAAAAACCATCATCAACTTTATTTATTAGCTGCATCAAACGCAGCTTTAACTGCGTCTAGGTGTTTAATAAAGCCAGCCACACTAGGGTCGTAACCGTATTTTACATCACTCAAAGGCTTTCCGTTTAGATCCAAAAACATATAGAGTGGCTGCGCATTAAAACCAAAAGTTTTGATTTCGTAGTCTAGGTTTTTACCACCTACTGTTTCAATTTTAACGCCGTTTTTATCGGTGTACTGCTCGTTTATAGGTAGTTCTTCTGTTTCGTCTACATATAAACTAACGAGTATAAAATTTTCTTTGATGCGTGATAATACCGCCGGATCTTTCCACACCTGCTCTTCCATTTTACGGCAATTAGGACAAGTGTGTCCTGTAAAATCAAGCATGATGGGCTTCTTTAAAATTTTTGCTGCAGCCATGCCTTCTTCCAAATCAAAATACGCCGTTAATCCAAAAGGCACGTGTAATTTGTTGGTGTACTTTTTTGGCGGCGCCGCTTGAGGCCCAGCACTAGGGCTTATGCCTGCCGCATTACCAATTTTATATTGAAGATCATTTAAATTAAATTCTTGTGTAGTAGATGGAGGGATAAAACCGCTGAGTGCCTTTAGTGGTGCGCCCCATAAGCCTGGCACCATATAAACAGTAAAGCTAAAACTTGCTATCGCAAAAAACAAACGCGGTACCGATACAAAAGGCAAATCACTATCGTGTGCGAATTTTAATTTACCAAGTAAGTATACACCAAGTAAGAAAAACACTACAATCCATAATACCAAAAACACATCTCTATTTAAAATTCCTAAATGATAAGAGAGGTCTACATTGGATAAAAATTTAAGTGCTAGTGCTAGTTCAATAAAACCAAAACTAACTTTGATGGTATTTAACCAGCCGCCACTTTTAGGTAATGATTGTAGCATGGATGGAAAAAATGCAAACAAAGAAAACGGAATAGCGAGACCTACTCCAAAACCCATCATACCTATAATGGGCGCGAGTCCTACGCCTTGCATACTGGTTTGCCCAAGTAGGGTACCCACAATAGGACCCGTACAAGAAAACGAAACAATCACAAGTGTTAAGGCCATAAAAAAGATACCGAGTAATCCACCCTTGCCTGCTTTTTGATCTGCCTTATTAGCCCAACTATTAGGGAGCGCTAATTCAAAAGCACCAAAAAATGAAATGGCAAAAACAATAAACACCACAAAAAAGAAAATATTAGAAACCGGGTGCGTAGAAATCGTATATAAAATTTTATCGCCAAAAATAAGCGTGAGCAGCAGTGTAGGAATTGTGTAAATTAAAATAATAGATATAGAGTACCACACTGCATTTTTTAATCCTTCTATTCTTGTTTTGCTGCGCTTTAAAAAAAAGCTAACCGTAACCGGAATGAGCGGAAATACACAAGGTGTAATTACAGCGAGTAAACCGGTTGCTAAGCAAAGTAAAAAGATGCTCCACATAGAGCCTTCGGTATTTTCAGAAGCAGCGGAGGCTTCCGCTACACCATTAGCACCGGACTCAGCAAGTGCATTCGCGTCTGTAATGGCTACGTTTATTTTTTCTTCGCCACTAGGAAAATCATCGCCAGAAACTGCAAGCCAACTAAAAGAACCTTTTACAGCAGTTGCGCCTGTTTTAATACCAATTGTGTATGTAAAGGTAACACTATCGTAAGCTGTGCCTTTGTAGGTACTGCCCGGAACTGCTACAGCACCTGCTACGCCATCTTCTTTAACTGCCCCATGTACAAAAGCCGAACTATCTAATTGTAATGACGATACAAATACATCGTCGTTGTTTGTTTTAACAGCAGTAAATATGCGGGTACCTTTTGCAGCCACAGCATGCACTGTAAGCGTAGCAGAGGTATCGGTTAATTTTGTGGCTGAAAAAACAAACTGCACAGGTTGTTTAAAATCCTGTGCAGCTGCGCTATACATTAATTGTATACTGGCAAGTAAAACAATAAATAATATTTTCTTAGTCATTATTGAAGCTTAAGTTCAAAAGTTTTTTTGCTAGGGGGTAAGCACTGCCGGTCGTCACAAACCATATACTCTATGGCACCACTGATATTTGTTTTAACACCTCCGCGCACTTTTAATGTTTGCGTATACGTGGCCGTTTCACCAATATAACGAACCGTGGTTTTAAACAGGTCATCATATACTTGTTTCACTTTGCCCACTTCCTTGGTGGCGCCAACAATTGTTACCAATGGATTTTTATTAAAATTAATTTTAGTAGGAACCGGACCACCTTTGCCAGTAGTTTGCGAATAAATATGCCAATCGCCTTCGATGTTTGCAGTAGCTGTAAAAGTGTAGGTATCTGCGCTCACTTTTTTTACCGAATAAGACCAATCTACAGGGTCCTGAATTTGAGCCGACGCAGCAAAAGAGATACACAAACCAGCAAGTATTGAAAATATTTTTTTCATAAAAATTAACATAACCCAAGTAATTCAAATACTTTTTTACCGTCAATATTACCAAGCACACTTGAAGTAGCACGCTCAGGGTGTGGCATCATACCAAATACATTTTTTACTGCATTACTAATGCCGGCAATATTTTTTGTAGCACCATTAGGATTGCTACCTTCTGCCTCATTTCCATTTTCATCACAATACGTGAAAATGATTTGGCCGTTTGCTTCTAGGGTATCGAGTGTTTTTTGGTCTGCAAAATACCTGCCCTCACCATGCGCAATAGGGATTTTTAAAGCACCTGTTGCAGCATTTTTTATAAATACATTTTTACAAATAAATTGCTGATTCGCATTTTGTAATAATACACCCGGTAGCAACCCACTCTCACATAATATTTGAAATCCATTACATATACCAAGTACTTTTCCGCCCCTGTTTGCAAAATCAATAACAGATTGCATCATCGGACTAAAACGTGCAATCGCGCCGCAACGTAAATAATCGCCATAAGAAAATCCACCCGGTAGTACAATACAATCGTCGGTGGTAAACATACTGAGGTCTTTGTCTTTATGCCATAACATAATCACTTCTTTACCCAAATCTTGGGCCAAAGCATCCTGCATATCTCTGTCGCAATTAGATCCTGGAAATACAACCACACCAAACTTCATAACATGTATAATTATCTGATAGAATACTACAAAGGTAACCCTCAAAAAGATAAGCAAAAGCCTAAATTTTCACCAAATGCCAGTTGTTGATAATTATAAGGCCAAGGGCCGTCCAAAAGAGGAAATTGGGCAGCAACAGCTTTTTAGGGTTGCTATAGCCGTTAGAAATAGTCGCAGACAGCGGCACGAGCCCCATCAGTAGCACTTGCGTGCCCAAACTACTAAACATGAAGGGACTCAAGATTAGGGTAAAAAGGAGTACCATCATGACCCCCCAGTTTTTGCGGATTTGTATCACGAGCCTGCCAACATGCGATTGCAATTGATAGAGCCCAACAAGTGTAGCAAAAAGGGTAAAACCTAGATTAATCAGGTATAATTTATCAAGGCCATGTAATGGCGAGCCAAACGAAATATTGGGCAAATAAGCGCCCACTAAAGCAAATTGATTGTTCAAATACAAAAAGACCAGTAAAAAATAATACGGCAGTAAAACACCTAGCAGCAATACCAGCCACTCGGCAATTCTAAAAGGCCTTACTACGGCTAGTGCAAACAATACCACTACAATTAATATAGCAGTGGGATGAAATAACAAAATAGATATTCCAGCAATGATGCCAATATTAAATAAGAGTGTTTTTGGTTCCGGATTGTTATAGAGTCTACTCAGCTTTATAAAAATCCAAAGCGTGAGGGAATTACTCACGAGTGTTTCTGTTATAGTATTAGACTCCATTAGTAGTCCAGACAACAAAACATAGGTCATGGCAGGCACATAGTTTACACTCGAAAACATACGTAAGTCCTGCATCACCATATTGAGGCGTAGCGCTTGTGTAACCAGTAACGCATGAAAAATGATCACCTGGATGGCAAGGGGTAAATTATAGATATACTGCGCCAAAACATATGAAAACAAACCATTTTGTTGCAAGGGAATAGCAGTTGGTAGCACCTGCTCCGGTGCATGCAAATGCACTCCTACACTCAAAAGGAGCACCAGCAGGATGTTTACAACGGATCTGTCTCTAAATAAAAATACCATGAAGTGGGTTTCGGTCTAAAAGTAAGCTAATAATCAATTTTAGCAAAACAAGTATAGCCCCTGTACATGCATGGAACAATAATTTGCCTGAGTCCTATTTGCTTAGATAGCCTAGGCATAAATTCATGACCGCGATCTACATTTTTGAAGGTAGGGTTACGGTTAATTCTACCATCAGGTGTAATCGCCTGGTTGGTTAAAACATTTTGATTTTTTTCCTGCATGTTAAAAATGAAATTGAGTTGCTCCCCACTATTTAACATAGAAAATCCAATAAAATTTTCGGAATTATCGTCGAACTGATTTTTACGAATCATATTACTCCATTCCATATTACCCTTTGCATCAAAAGATACGACCGCAATATTTTCGGCGTAATACCTAACCTGATTGTTGTTGTTAAAAAAACTATTGTTTCGACCCCATGGCGAAAGACCCATACCACCCATAGGGCTGTTCCATGAATAATAATCCATGGGAGACCAAAAAGGAGATCCATATAAATAATCCCATCTATTGAGGGTATTCCCTCTCGATGAAGTAAAAACAGATTCCGAAATCATCATAAAACCACCATCACGTCTTAGTATGATGTTCTTTAAAAAATAATCATTGAATGCCGCCCTTGCACCGTTTTGACCTTTTGCGTCTTCTTTAAATTCGTCTGAAAAAATGGTGGTAGCGTTGAGTAATTCTTTGTCTGAAATTTTATCCCACAAAGTAAAATAGATGCCTTCAATATTTCCGCGGCGCTGCTTACCAAAAAAAGAAGTGATTAAATAGTGCTTGTTTAAATTGTCTACTTTAATATGAATATCATCTAAATAAATGCCTTTAACAGCTATATCAGAAATGTAGGCAATATCTTCATTGGCCTTTTTTGTAACGAGTGATACTTTATTGATATTGTCGTTTTGCGCAGTACCACTGGCTCTTACACAAATTAAATCACCATCATTGTCAAGTGCAAACTCTGCCAAAAAATCGTTACGCTGCGGCATGGGTAGTTCGATACGTGATTTTTTTATGGGCGTAAAATCTTGATCATAAAGATGTGTTGTTAACGCGTGCGACTTTTCGTTGTGGCTATTGATTTTAAAAATCATTATTTTTTTCTTGTCTTCACTCACCACCAAAGAGTACAATCTGTTAGACCCGATAGATGTAGCATCAAGGGTGCTATCAAGTTGCATAGGTTCCGATAATAAATTACCATCGCTATCCATTTTTACCACCATGCAATACACAATACTTTTTCGTTGAAACTGATAGAGCATGTAAAAGTGATTGGCGTAGGCTAAAAAGTCTGTTTGAATAAGACGGTCTGGCATATTAAGTTGTTGCTTGCCAAGCAGCTTCATGTCCTGATCAAACACCGAAAGGGTATGGCCATCTCGGTAGTTTTTATACACCAAAATTTTGCCGCCTATTTTACCGAGCACTTCAAAACTGTAGGAACGAGGGTCGTCTTTGTCAGGTTCAGAAAAGGCTATTTGCTGTGCCATGAGGGCAAGAGGGAGCATGTTAACCACCAAAAAAAGGAGTAAAATTGACTTTTTCATACCAAAAAGCTTTAGACACTCAAAGGTAAGTCCCTTTATCAAGAACTACCCTACCCAAAGGTGAAATAAATCTTAAGGTATATTCCTATTTTAATGGGACCCGAACTTGTTTTTTGCTATACATTTGTCAAGCAAAATAACATATACGTGAGCAAGAATCTTAACAAAATCACTTCTGCAGGACTCGTCATTGCACTAGGTATCATTTACGGAGACATTGGAACCTCTCCCTTATACGTTTTAAACGAAATTATTTCAGGTAGAGAAATTAGCGAATTATTGATCATTGGCTCCCTGTCTTGTATTATTTGGACGCTCACACTTCAAACCACGTTTAAATATGTGATACTCACTCTCAAAGCAGACAACAAAGGCGAGGGTGGTATATTTAGTTTGTATGCACTTGTTAGAAGAAGAAAAAAATGGCTCGTGATTCCCGCCATGATTGGTGGTGCAGCCCTTCTAGCCGATGGTATTATCACACCTCCTATTACCGTTACTTCAGCGATTGAAGGGTTAAGACAAATTCCGGCCTTTCATGATATCACGCAGCAGACGATTGTAACCATTGTAATTGCAATCATTAGCATGTTATTTTTTGTGCAACAATTTGGTACAGCTTCTATTGGAAAATTTTTTGGCCCTATTATGATGATCTGGTTTGGCATGATTGCCATTTTAGGATGCACCCATCTATTAGATGACATATCCATTTTAAAAGCATTTAATCCCTACTATGGTATAAAATTACTAGCCACCTATCCAAAAGGTTTTTGGCTACTCGGCGCCGTGTTTTTATGTACCACAGGAGCAGAAGCGCTTTACAGCGATTTAGGACACTGCGGCAAAGGCAATATTCGTATCTCTTGGATCTTTGTAAAAACCTGTTTAATCATTAACTATTTAGGTCAGGGTGCTTGGTTACTTGCACAGTATAAAGGGCAAATTATTCCAGCAGCGGTTATGGCAGATGGCTTTAACCCATTTATTGGTATTATGCCACAGTGGTTTAAACTAATTGGTATTATCATTGCTACAGGTGCTGCTATTATTGCGAGCCAGGCATTAATTTCTGGATCTTTTACACTTATCAGTGAAGCCATGCGACTTAACTTATGGCCTAAAATGAAAATCAATTATCCAACCGAAGAAAAAGGACAATTGTATATTCCAGGTATTAGTTTTTTACTATTTGTAGGTTGCGTGGGTATCACTTTGTACTTTCAAAAATCCGCTAACATGGGCGCTGCCTATGGTTTAGCCATTACCCTTTGCATGATTAGTACGTCCATTTTGTTTGCTAACTTTTTGGTAAGCAAACGAACGGCTCCAGCCTGGATTTATTTTTACCTTGTTGTTTATTTACTCATTGAGAGTTCATTTTTAGTGGCCAACCTAGAAAAATTCATGCATGGTGGTTATGTAACACTCATTGTTGGTGGCGCATTATTTGCTGTGATGTATGTTTGGTTTAGAAGCAGAAAAATCAAAAACAGATACGTAGAGTTTGTGCATTTAGAGGACTACATTCCAATGATTCAGGAACTTAGTAACGACAAATCCATTCCTAAATATGCAACACACCTAGTGTATATGACCAGTGCCAATAACCACAAAGAAATTGAGCACAAAATCATCTATTCTATTTTGAATAAAAAACCAAAACGTGCCGATATTTATTGGTTTGTGCACGTAGACGTTATAGACGAGCCATACACTTGTGAATACTCGGTAGAACATATTATACCAAACGATATAATTAGGGTCGAATTTAGGCTTGGCTTTAGAATGGAACAGCGCATTAACCTGATGTTTAGAAAAGTGGTGGAAGACCTCGTAACCAATAAAGAAGTGAACATTACCAGCCGTTACGAAAGCTTAGAAAAAAATAATGTGGTGGGCGATTTTCAATTTATTGTACTTGAAAAATATTTAAGCCAAGACAATGAACTTCCAATTATAGAAAGAGTGATCATGAAACTTTATTTCTGGCTCAAAGAAATTAGCCTTGGTGAAGAGCGTGGCTTTGGACTCGATCCGAGTAATGTAACCGTCGAAAAATTTCCTTTAATTGTGGCGCCCGTTTCTAATTTAAATTTAAAGCGCACAGATTTTGAAGGATCAGATGATGAAGAAGAAATTGCAATAGGATAAGTAAACTACACTTCCTTCAAACTTACTTTTTTAGGGGTTACCTCTAGTTCATACTGCATGCCATGCTTGAGGGCATAGTTTTCTTTGTCGTGACTTACTGGAAAATCGTAACACACCGGATACTGGTATCCAGCAACTGCTGCCTCAATAATTTCATACGCGGTTGCGCCAAAAGCCGGGTCCGAATCTTTAGTTTGCGTAAAGCCTCCAACAATAAGCCCAGCAAGGTTTTTAAGCATGCCGCTTCTTTTTAATTGAAGCATCATTCGGTCGATGTTGTATTTGTATTCACCAATATCTTCTAAAAATAAAATGGTGTTTTTTGTTTTTAAACTAGACACCGATCCAACAGCGTGTGCAACTAGGGTTAAATTTCCACCTACTAATTTACCTTTTGCTTTTCCTATTCTATTAAGCGCATGTGTTGCCGCTTTATAATTTGCTTTTTTACCTTGTAGCGCTTGTTTTAAAGAAAGTACCCACTCGTTATTAGCCCCTCCGTTGTTAAAAGCACCAGCCATGGGTGCATGCAGTGAGGCTGTTTTTAATACTTCCGTACAATGATTGTGTAGTAGTGTGATATCACTAAAACCTATCACCCATTTTGGATGCTTTGTAAACTTTTTAAAATTGAGTAAATCAATAATCCGACTCATGCCATATCCGCCTCTACCGCATAATACCGCATGTACCGAATTGTCATCTAACATGGCCTGCATATCTGCGGCGCGCGCCTCGTCGGTAGCGGAAAAATAATGATGCTGCGTACCTAGGGTTTTGCCAACTTTTACTTTGTAACCCCAAGCTTCGAGGGTGCTAATACAAGTTGCTGCTTTTTTAGCAGAAAGGGTGCCCGATGGGCAAACAATACCAATGGTGTCGCCCTTTTTAAGGTAGGGTGGAATTTTGATCATGCGGCAATTTAAGATTTTCAGGCAGTATAGACAAGCCGTTTCAAAAAGGCTTTAGAGAACGGTGCTTCTTTTGTACTTTTGTAACCTATTATGAGTACACCCAAACGATATTTAATTACAGCAGCCCTTCCATATGCGAATGGGCAAAAACATATAGGACATCTGGCGGGCGCTTATCTTCCTGCCGATATTTACGTGCGTTATTTAAAAGCACAAAAAAGAGATGCGGTATTTGTTTGCGGAAGTGACGAGCATGGTACCGCCATTCCAATTCAGGCTACCAAAGAAGGAACCACGGCGCAGGCCATTATTGACAAGTACCATCCTTTAATGGAACAAAACTTTAAAGACCTAGGTATTGCATTTGATGTATACCACCGCACCAGTGATCCGCTGCACCACCAAACAGCGCAAGAATTTTTTACAAAGCTTGAAGCCAACGGCGATTTAGAAACAAAAGAAACAGAACAATATTTTGACGAGAGTGCACAAACATTTTTAGCAGACCGTTACATTAAAGGCACTTGTCCTTCTTGTGGTTATGATAGTGCTTATGGCGATCAGTGCGAGAAATGTGGCAAGAGTTTAAGTCCCGAAGAATTAATACATCCAGTAAGTACGCTAAGTGGCAATGCCCCTATTAAAAAAACAACCAAGCACTGGTACTTACCACTTAATAGACATGAAGATTTTTTACGTAATTGGATTTTAGAAGAACATGGAAATGACTGGAGACCTAGTGTGGTTGGGCAGTGTAAGAGTTGGATAGATGGTGGTTTGCAGCCACGCGCTGTTACACGTGATTTAGATTGGGGCGTAAAAGTTCCCTTAGCAAGTGCCGATGGCAAAGTGCTATATGTTTGGTTTGATGCACCTATTGGTTATATCAGTGCCACTAAACAGTGGGCCCTAAATACCGGTAACGATTGGAAACCTTATTGGGAAGATAAAGACACCAAGCTGGTGCACTTTATTGGAAAAGATAATATTGTTTTTCACTGTATTATTTTTCCGGTGATGCTCAAACTCCACGGAAATATTTTACCCACCGATGTTCCTGCCAACGAGTTTATGAATTTGGAGGGTGATAAAATGAGCACTTCCAGAAACTGGAAATTAGACATGCAGGATTACATCACAGACTTTGTCAACAAAGAAAATGGTGGTGGTCAAATGGCTGATGCACTCAGGTATTACCTCACTCAAATTGCGCCAGAAACAAAGGATAGCGAATTTATGTGGAAGGGATTCCAAGACGCCATTAATTCAGAACTCGTAAGTGTGTATGGTAATTTTATAAACCGCTCTCTCGTGCTCATGCACAAATTATGCGGTGGCAAAGTACCTCCATACCACATAGATATAGAAGATAGTGAAGACATCGCTGTTAAAGAAGCCATTGCAGCAACTGCTAAAAAAGTAGGCGAGCTCATTGAAGGGTACCGTTTTAGAGAAGCGCTTTTTGAAGTGATTGCACTTGCTAGAATTGGTAATGGTTACATGCAAAAGAAAGAGCCTTGGATTGTTGCTAAACAAGTTGCAGAGAATCCGGCTGCACAAAAACAAATAGATAACTGCTTACATCTTTGCTTACAGCTTACTGCTAACCTGGCTATTTTGGCGCAACCATTTTTACCATTTACTGCAAAAAAGATTTGCCATTTATTAAAAGTGGTAGATAAAATATTAGACTGGGAAAATGCGGGCAGCTTAAAACTATTAAGCGTGGGCTATACCCTTCGCGCACCAGAATTATTATTTAGAAAAATTGAAGACGAAGAAATTGCAGCGCAAATTCAAAAATTAAATGACGCCGCTCAAACAAAAAAAATGGAAGCAACCACAACTAATACGCCAACAACATCTGCAATAGCTGCTGTGAAGCCAGAAATTGTATTTGATGATTTTGCTAAAATAGATTTGCGTGTAGGAACTATTGTTGCCGCTTCTAAAGTTGAAAAGGCCGATAAACTCCTACAACTCAGTGTAGACCTAGGTTTCGAAACACGCACCATTGTTTCTGGTATTGCACACCATTTTGAACCAGCAAGTATTGTTGGAAAGCAAGTAACCGTAGTGGTTAATTTAGCACCACGCAAAATGAGGGGGATAGAAAGTAACGGTATGATACTTATGGCTGAAGATGCAAACGGTAAATTACATTTTATCAATCCATCAGAAAATATTAACCCAGGAAGTGGTGTGAGCTAATTAAGAATAGCTCACACACTCTTTATTTTCTTTATCGGTATAGGCTAGGCCTTTTTCTTTTAAAACTTCGGCAGGTACACCATTCCACTTATTAGGAACATTACCCGCATACCCTAAATCTTTAACACCTATTTCTGATGTATAAAAACCAGTAAGCGTTAAATCACGCATGAGGTTAAAAAAGGTAACACCCTGTTTGTTTTTTGGATCTGCTTTTTCTGGGTAGGCAATTTGATCTACCATTTTAATGCGGTCTGCTGCAGTACAGTCTACAAAAGCTTTGTCAAACTGCTTGAAGCACTGCATGTCAAGCCAGCGTAGGCCTCCACGCATAGGCGTTTGATGCTCTGGCATATCTTTTACAATAAAAGCAATAAAATCGGGCACTTTGGCTTCTGTGGCACTGCCGCTTACGGCGTCTTTAGGCACAATAATATCTGAAAGTACCGTAATAGTGGCTAGTTCATGCGCCGTAAAAAATTCAGGCTCTGCCTCCACTTTTTTTAAGTGGTCTTTTTCTTCTTGCATGCGGTCTGCTAATAAAGCTTCCGCGTCTGCTGCTACTTTTTTATCATCAGAACTTTTGCAGGCTTGCACCACTACACCCGTAGCAACGGTACCTACAACAAGGGCTTTGATGGATTTTCTTCTGTCCATAATAATCGTATTAAAAGTTACAGATTTTGTTTTTTAAGTTGGTCTACAATGTATTCGCTTGCACGCATACTAAGTGCCAAAATTGTCCAAGTGATATTTTTATCGGCTTGTGAAGTAAACTGGCTTCCGTCTACACAAAATAAATTTTCACAATCATGCGCCTGACTCCATTTGTTTAACACCGATGTTTTTTTATCGTTACCCATGCGCGCTGTTCCTGCTTCATGGATAATGTTTCCTGGATTTGAAAGGCCGTAATTGTTAGACGCATCATCTTCTCCACCCCAAGTAATAATAGCACCCATGTTGTGCATGATTTCCTTAAAGGTTTCTTTCATATGCTTGGCCTGATTGATTTCATAATCAGAGTGCTTGGTATGAAAACGAAGCACTGGAATACCATATTTATCAACCACAGTAGGGTCAATTTCACAATAGTTATCAATGTTTGGAACCGCTTCACCTCTTCCACCCATTCCTACGCTTGCACCATAAAAGAAACGTGCATCTTCTTTTAAAGAAGCACCATATCCACCAGCTTCTTTTGTTTTACCATGCACTTCAAATTTTCCGTTAAGCCCTTGCATGCCAAAACCAAAACCATAAGAAGGTTGGGTCATACCACCCCAATACTCAATGTGGTATCCACGCGGGAAATCTAGTTTTGCTTTTTTATTATCAAGCCACCAAGGTGTATAAATATGCATACCACCAACACCATCTTCGTTGTAACGTTTGCGGTCAAATAAGTCTGGTAAGACACCACCTAATGCAGCACCCGTAGAATCGTGTAAATATTTACCTAACACATCACTGCTATTGGCTATTCCGTTTGGATGACGTTGTGATTTTGAATTGAGCATTAAACGCGCTGTTTCGCAAGCACTTGCTGCAAGTACCACCACACGGCCCTGTACTTGATATTCGAGACCATCCATTTTATTTACGTAAGCAATACCTGTTGCTTTACCTTCTTTGTTGGTAAGCACTTCACGGGCCATCGCTTGCGTTATTACATCTACATTTCCTGTTTGTACCGCAGGTCTAATAAGCGCTGTTGAAGAAGAAAAATCGGCAGCAATTTTACAACTTCTATTACACTGTCCACAGTAGAAACACTCTCCTCTATCTTTATTAATTTGCTTTGTTAAAACAGATAAGCGTGAAGGATATACAGGAATACCAGCGCTAACAGCCGCTTTTTTCATGTATAGTTCATGCAGTCTTGGCTTTGGTGGGGGTAAAAAAATACCATCCGGATCATTTTCTAATCCTTCATTGGTACCAAACACACCTAGTAGTTGATCTATTTTATCGTAATAAGGTTTTACATCTTCGTAACCAATAGGCCAGTCGGCACCGAGGCCATCAATGCTATGTCGTTTAAAATCTTTGGGACCAAAACGAAGGGAGATACGACCCCAATGGTTGGTTCTTCCACCAATCATACGGGCACGCCACCAATCCCATTTTTGAGACCCCTCAGCCATGGTATACGGCTCACCATCAATTTCCCAACCCCAAAAACAGCCATCAAATTCACCAAACGGACGGTACTTAGAACTGGCACCTCTGCGTTTAGATTCCCATGGATTTTTTAATTGAGAAGAATGCTTTACTGGATCATAATCGGCACCTGCTTCTAATAAGCAAACCTTTAGTCCTGCACTCGCTAAAACGTAAGCAGCCATACCGCCACCAGCACCCGATCCCACAATGACTGCGTCGTACTGCTTAGCCGTTTTTTTAATTTGAAATTCTCCCATGTGTAATTTTTTTGCAGGTATTAATTATCAGGAATGAAAATAAGATTTTTTAAGCAAAAAAAACCGCTCCAATTGATTTTGGAACGGTTTTGTGAAAATAGATTCAAACTCTGTTTAACTAGCTACAACCCATGCTGTTTCCGCAGTTTAAACACTTGTAGCAAGTACCACTTCTGATGGTGATATGTCCGCAAGTATTACATGCTGGGGCGTCAGATTGCATGTTTTTTGCTGCTGCATTTACAGCGTCCATTCCAGCTGGAGCTGCTGCGGTAGCGTATTGCATTTTTTGTGCAGGCGCTGTTACGCGGATGCTACTTAATTCTGGCTTACCTAGTAAAGTAGCTTCACCGTCTTCTGCTCCTGTATTTTCTACTTGAGGGCGATCTAACACGTGTACTAAATCTGTTCTATTTAAGTACTCGTAAGCAAGCGCTCTAAACACGAAATCTACAAGTGAAGTGGTGGTTTTAATATTTGGATGATCTACCATACCTGAAGGTTCAAATTTGGTAAATACAAACTTCTCTACAAATTCTTCTAGCGGCACACCATATTGTAGGCCTACAGAAATTGCAATCGCAAAGCAGTTCATAAAGCTTCTTAAAGTAGAACCTTCTTTTGCAAGATCAATAAAGATTTCACCTAAAGTGCCATCTGCATATTCACCTGTGCGTAAGAAAATAACTTGTCCGCCAATTTTTGCTTTTTGCGTAAAGCCTCTGCGCTTAGAAGGTAAAGATTTCTTTTCTACGATGCCAGATAATAAACGTTTCAATTTGGTATCGGTAGAAGCATTCATTCTTTTTTGAACTTCTTCTAATAATTCTTCTACGGTTAATTGACCTAAATCAACAATACTTGAACCTGCTTCTGATGCAGTTACAGTAGCTGTTTCAGCAGTTTCAGAAACAGTGTCATCCGTTTTCTTTTTCTTGTCTGATTTGTTACTTAATGGTTGACTTAATTTAGAACCATCTCTGTAAATCGCATTTGCTTTTAAGCCTAATTCCCAACTTAACATATAGCTTTCAGAAATATCAGAAACGCTTGCTTCGTTTGGCAGGTTGATGGTTTTTGAAATCGCACCTGATAAGAATGGTTGACAAGCGCCCATCATTCTGATGTGACCATGTGCGTGAATATAACGCTCACCTTTTTGACCACACTTGTTGGCACAATCAAATACAGATAAATGTTCGTCTTTTAAAAGTGGAGCACCTTCGATTGTCATGGTACCACATACGTAATCATTGGCTGCTTCAATTTGTTCTTCTGTGAAACCAATGGCTTCTAATAAATTAAAGCTCCAATCAGCGTACTGCTCTTCTTTAAATCCTAGACGCTCCATACAAGCATCACCTAGGGTAAAGCGGTTAAAAATAAATCCGATTTCAAATGCAGATTTAGCAGCACCATTTAATTTATCAATTTCTGCTTGAGAAAATCCTTTTGCCAATAAAGCTGCAGAATTCACAAATGGAGCATCTTCGAAGCTTGCATGGCCCACTGCATAATTTACAATCGCATCAACCTCTGCAGGTGCGTATTTTAAATTCTTTAACGCTTGTGGTACAGACTGGTTGATGATTTTGAAATATCCACCACCAGATAATTTCTTAAACTTCACGAGTGCAAAGTCTGGCTCCACACCTGTTGTATCGCAATCCATTACAAGACCAATGGTTCCTGTAGGTGCAATTACCGTTGTTTGTGCATTTCTGTAACCATATTTTTCACCTAATTGTACCGCGTCATCCCAAGCTTTGGTTGCCGCTTTTAAAAGCACATCTGGTGTATATTTTGCCTTAATACCTTGAGGCTTGATTTCTAATCCTACATATGCATCATCTGCATCGTAAGCAGCAGCACGGTGGTTGCGCATTACACGTAGCATGTTTTCTTTGTTTTCTTCGTACTTATCAAAAGCACCTAAAAACGAAGCCATTTCTGCAGAAGTTTTGTATGCAATACCCGTCATGATAGCGGTGATAGCACCAGCAATACCACGCGCTTCTTCAGAATCGTATGCAATACCACTTACCATTAACATAGAACCAAGGTTGGCAAAACCTAGACCTGTAGTTCTGTAATCGTAAGACAATTGTGCTACTTCTCTAGAAGGGAACTGCGCCATTAAAATAGATACCTCGAGTACAGTCTGCCATAATCTTGTCGTATATTCAAAACCTTCTACATCAAACGAATTATCATCTTCATTGAAGAATTTACGTAAGTTGATAGAAGCCAAGTTACATGCAGTATTGTCTAAGAACATGTACTCCGAACAAGGGTTAGAAGCATTGATACGACCACCTTTAGGGCAAGTATGCCACTCGTTAATGGTAGTATCGTATTGTGTTCCTGGATCAGCACACTGCCATGCAGCATCTGAAATCGCATCCCATACTTGACGTGCAGGGATAGATTGCATAACGCGTCCATCGGTACGTGCTTTTAAATCCCAATTGCCATCTTCTTTTAATGCTTTAAAGAATGTATTTGGAATACGAACAGAGTTGTTTGAGTTTTGACCCGAAACAGTTGCATATGCTTCTCCTTCGTAACTATTATCATAACCAGCTGCAATAAGCGCCGCTACTTTTTTCTCTTCCTGAACTTTCCAGTTAATAAACTCCATGATTTCTGGATGGTCTAAATCGAGACAAACCATTTTAGCCGCTCTACGTGTTGTACCACCAGATTTAATGGCACCAGCAGCACGGTCTCCAATTTTAAGGAAACTCATGAGTCCGCTAGAAGAACCACCACCAGATAATTTTTCGTTCGCTCCTCTAATTTGTGAGAAGTTTGTACCCACACCAGAACCATATTTAAAGATACGCGCTTCACGTGTCCATAAATCCATGATACCACCTTCATTTACTAAATCGTCGCTCACGCTTAGAATGAAGCAGGCATGTGGTTGAGGACGCTCATACGCACTTGTTGAACGCTTTAATTGCTTGTCGGTTGGATCTACATAATAATGACCTTGTGCACCACCGGTAATACCATAGCTTTCGTGTAATCCTGTATTAAACCATTGTGGCGAATTAGGCACACAAGCTTGGTTTAAAATACTATATACTAATTCCTCATAAAATACTTGTGCATCACTTGTAGTTGCAAAATAACCATAACGCTCTCCCCATACTCTCCAACAATTTGCCATACGGTGTGCAACCTGCTTCACAGAAGTTTCTCTTCCTAGTGAACCATCAGCTTGTGGAACGCCTGCTTTTCTAAAATATTTTTGTGCTAAGATATCCGTAGCAATTTGGCTCCATTGTTTTGGAACTTCTACGTTTGTCATTTCAAATACCTTTTCACCATTCGGGTTTTTGATTACGCTATCACGGTAGTCGTACTCAAATAAGTCAAAAGGAGAAACACCATCCTTGGTGAATCGGCGGCTAAATTGTAAGCCTTTTTTTGTGCGAGCGTTGGCCATACTGGGTGTCGATTTAAACGAATTATTTAATGGGGTCCCGAAATCATAACAAATTGTTAAGCGGTCGACGAAAATATCTTTACCTGCGCACAAAACAAGACCCTAAATATTAACAGGCTGTGGATAAGGAATTTGAACAATTTGAGAGTTCAAATCAGGACTGAATTTGACCCATTTTCCCCCAAATGTTAGCAACAAAAAAAATTATATTAAGGTGGTATTGGGCTTTTTCCCTTAGTAAAAACGTGGTTTTAGCGGGTATTTTACATGACTCATTGAAAATGAAGGAGTAAGAGATGTTTAGAATGCTAAATCGCAGAAACAAATGCGAGATAATTGCGTTTAACAAAAACTTTTCTGCATTTTTGCAGGACGACTATTGTACCACTTCATGAGCCCGAACGTTTATTTACAGCTACTCGAATCAAAAAAAGCAGGTCGCCCGCTTTTTACGGTCTTAATAGACCCCGATAAAGTAGACGCAAAAAGCCTAGAACATTTGGTACAATTGGGTTTAGAGGCTAAAGTAGATTATTTTTTTGTAGGCGGAAGTTTGGTTATTTCAAATCACTTAGATGCTTGTGTACAGCAAATAAAGGCCGCTTGTAACATCCCAGTTATCTTGTTTCCCGGATCCCCTTCACAAGTGTCAAAATACGCAGACGCCCTATTATACCTGTCTTTGATATCAGGGCGTAACCCAGAATTACTGATAGGACAACACGTAATAAGTGCTCCTTTTGTTAAAAAATCGGGGCTCGAAATCATGCCAACTGGCTATATGGTAGTTGATGGTGGCGCACCTACCACGGTTTCCTACATTTCCAATGCATCACCTATTCCTTCCAATAAACATGAAATTGCGATGTGCACTGCTATGGCAGGCGAAATGCTAGGCATGAAGCTCATATACATGGATGCAGGAAGTGGTGCTCAAACGCCTATTTCGGAGGCTATGATTAGCGCTGTAGCAGGTTCTATTGACATTCCACTGATTGTGGGCGGAGGTATTACAGATCCTGAAAAAGCATACCTCAATTGCAAGGCCGGCGCTAATATGATTGTTATTGGTAATGCCATTGAAAAAGACCCAAGCCTCATCAAAGAAATGAGCGCAGCGATACACGCATCGGGCAAAATAACAGCGGGATAAACTATCTATTTTCTCGTATTTACCGTAAATATTTTTGAATTGTTAAACCTGCGGGAAATACAGGGTTATGTAATAACTTAACAACATATGTTGCAGTTATGAATGATCAATTACAGATCTATTTTATAACATAAATCCACCCCCAATGCGAATCAACAACATGTTACCGGTTACCCTGTTTGCAGTAAGCCTAATCTTGGCTAGCAGTATCTGCGCTCAAACAAATACAAGTACTAATCAATTCAAACCAAAGCCTACTTATACAGCGCATTTATCTGTGGGGCAAGTGTTGTTTGGCACAGGTGATGTAAATGGTTATGGCCTTTTAGTGGCTGTAGAAAAATCTGTTTTTAAAAAATCGGTGCGTCCTTTTCCTGCTTTTCAAGTTGGCTTTGGACTCAATTTTGAAACGGGTATTAGAAAGCCTGTACATATTTTACACCCCAATGGAGTTTTTGAAGAATCAAGTTATGGTCAAACCAGCAAAACATCGGGCTGGGCTACCTTTAAATACCACCCCTTTAAACATTCGATGGATGGATTTAGTGTGACAATCGGTCCAACATTAGGTATTACACAATCGACTTCCGAAAAAAGTGTAGGTTTTATTTATGATACCTTTTATGGTGTCATTCGGAAATCAGTACTTGAAACAGAAAATCATTTTGGCATGGGTTACCGCATTGCAGTGCAACAACAATTTGCCATTAAGGATCATTTTTTTATTGGTTTTCGTGCCGATTTTTCAAATGATGTACACGGCGATATTAACACCTACTTAGGGGGCGGATTGAGTTATCGTTTTTAAAAAAATAAATAGTTGTTGTAGTCAAATAACCGACCTATTGGTCGGTTATTTTTTTGCCTGCCCTTGCGGAAAATATCAGAACTAATTCGCAATAATAATTTACTCGAGCCTTGAATTAATTTCTGCGGTTTTCACGTAACATAAACAGGTGTTGAATAGAATAGGTTGCATTAGATAGCTATCCAACCACATTCTATTCATCTTAAATAAAGCACCATGTTAATGAACCTAAAAAAAGGCTTGCTTGCACTAACGCTTCTTGCTGCATTTGTTAGTTGTAAAAAAAATGCTGTCGATTACCAAAAGGGTGGTATCGATGAAAGTAAAGTATACCAAAAACCAATTACGTATGATCAAATTGAACTTGTTAGTAACCTCGAAAAAATCACACTTATTTTAGAGGACCTCTACAAAGAAAAAAGGAATCTAAAACTGGTAAATGCCGCCGTTTATTCCAAAGCCTACACCGACGAATCGGTTTTATTAAAAGACCTCATCAATACGGGTCAAAGCATACTTCCAGCAAACAAAAAGTTTGTAGCACTCTGCACAAAATGGAATGTAAACCTTCAAGCATTTTCAGACAACTTTTGGACAGCAGTAAATGAAAAAAGCGACACCAAACTAATGGCCTTTTTAGGTAAAGTGCAAACTAACGATGTACCTAATGGACTACTTGCTAGCCAATTACACAACGATGGCTATGTAAATAATAGCAACGAGGTTAGTATCTATTTTCCGTACAGTTCCGAATATGATATTTCGGCAAGTGGAGACAGCTATGGTCCGGTAGCAAGCCTCGTGGCAGCAAGCGCCGAAGCTGATGAGGCATTTGGTTTTCAGCCTTATTACAGTGGTGGCGTACTTGTAGAATACCGCCCTGTTGTTGTAAATGACGATTATGTATTTACCCATCCTACACATATTGTAGGTATTAATGGCATAGAACCTTATCAAACACAGGACGCCAATGTAACGCCACCTGTTGTTACAACACCAAGTATTAACCGGGTGTATGTGGGTGATGCTATTTGTAAAGTACAATATGACAGGCTCATTAGCTTTACCGGCAACGGGGGCGGATCAGAAATTGCTTATTGCAGGGCAAGTGGGTACCTGAAATTAGTGGGTCATCAAATCACCGAATTTGAAGACAAAACATCTGTAAAATTTGAACGTGGCACTATTCGCAAAAAACAATGGCTCCGTGTTTATGCGGTTTGGGACGCCGATTGGGTAGTTGATAACAAAGAACAGGTTTTTGCGATCTATGAAGACGATAACAATGCAGAAATCGTATTTACGGGCTCTCTTAGCACGACCCTTGAAGTTTCCGATGGAACTACGGTAGAAGGTAGTATCGACTATCAAATTAAAAGGAGCTCACAAGATGAAATTATCAAGCAGCTAAAAATTTCGAGGGTCTCTTATTTTGCAGGCGCACTAAGAAATCAAGGCTGGGGATTTGGTATTGACAAATCATTTTTACCAGCATCAGCGGCACATGGATGGCCATTTTATGACGCTGTATCTGATGGTGGTGCAAACGTGGGTTGGACCTGGCCTTATGATGGGTATTAGTAGTTTGTAAATAACTAACAAGCCAACGCCAATACTAGTGTCCATCCTTATTCGCTGGATACAAATAGTAGTAACGTTGGCTTGTTTTCTATTTTAAATCGGCGGTATTCACACGCGTTGGTGTGTCTTTACCGCTAACAATACCACGAGCACTTAGTGCAATAGCCTTGATAATTCTTGTCATATTACCGGTATCAATGGTGCCTATTTCATCGGTTGCTTTATGGTAATACGGATCGGTATCTATTTTAGTTGTAGAAATGGTGTGAGCCGGAACACCTAGTCTAGCAAGGGTTGCATTGTCTGAACGGTAAAATAAATTTTGTGCAGGATATGGATCTGGATAAAAAGTAAAATCGGTGCCTTCTAAATTAGCTTGCAAAATTTTACCCATATCTGTTTTTTCGAAGCCTGTAATAAACGCAGAATTTTTACCCCACTTACTTTCGGATCCAATCATTTCTAAATTAAACATGGCCATTACTTTAGCAGGATCCAATTGATTTGAAAAATAAGTAGCACCAAAGCCACCTACTTCTTCTGCAGTAAATGCAGCAAATACTAGGGTACGCTCGTTGTTATTCAGGGCTTTAAAATATTTAGCGAGTACCATCATAGCAGTGGTACCAGCTGCATCATCATTGGCGCCATTAAAAATAGAATCGGCTATAACATTGCCATTTCTGTCTTTACTGGTAATTCCCAAATGATCATAATGTCCACTAAAAATTACAATTTCTTCGGGTCTAGATTTACCAGGAAGTACACCTACCACATTGGCAAGTGGCATTTCAGTGATTTCATGCTTGGCTTCAATGCTATAGCCAGTAGGGTTTGTAGCACTTAATACAAAAACCACCGACTTGTCAGATTTAAATAAATTAGACTTGAGCCTTGTAAGTCCACTAAATGTTTTTGCAAAACTAGTATCTACAATAACAAGCGCATTCTTTTTTAAACCCGTAAGCTTGCGCGCTTCACTCATTAAATTGGCCGTTTTTCCAATTGTAATTTTTTCAAAACCAGATGTTTCATTCACCGCTAGATTGGCCTGCGTGGTAATAACTACAATGTCTTTTTTATCTAAAGCAGCACCATCAAAAGTGCCCGATGCTCCTAAAAATTTTGTGCGCACCATCGCAAAAGACTGCAAGTAAGAACCACTGTTATTAAGGGTTTGCAGACCAGTTGCCTTAAACTCGTCTGCAATAAAAGCAGCCGCTTTTTCGATACCTGGCGTAAAGGTTCTACGCCCCTGCATATCGTCTGCAGCAAGTATCGTTTCGATACGTCTTACCTCTTTTTCTTTGATAAGCTTGTCTACATTTTGCGCTTGCGCAAAAACAACGAGTAGCAAACCAGCAAATAGAATATTTATTTTTTTCATAAAAACCATTTATTTGAATTGTATGTTGGAGCCAACTAAAATACAGCTAATTATTAAGAAGCTTACAAGCTCATCATTTCTTTGAACTTAACGGTTTGTCGTCTACTCACTTCAATTTTTTCGCCACCCTTTAACTCTACAATGAGTCCCCCATTAAAGTAAGGTTCAATTTTATCAATCCAACGCAGATTAATGATATGCTTTCGATTGGCCCTAAAAAACATGCGATCATCGAGGCGCTCCTCTAGTGCATTTAAAGATTTTAATATGAGCGGCTTATTACTATCAAAAAACACTTTTGCATAGTTACCTACGCTCTCAAAAAGCCGAATCTCACCCAGTTTCACAAACCAACAACGCTCCCCATCTTTTACAAACACCTGGTCTTGCTCTGTTAACGGACCACGGTTGTTACCATGAAAACCAATTTGTTCTTTAAAGAGTTCGGCCTGTAATTTTTGAATGGCATCAGACAACCGCTTGGGCTCGATGGGTTTTAATAAATAATCAAGGGCATTTACTTCAAACGCTTTGATGGCATAGTCGTCGTAGGCTGTAGTAAAAATTACTTTGGGTGCACGCTCTACTTCTGCTAGTAAATCAAACCCTGTTTTTCCTGGCATTTGAATGTCTAAAAAAATAAGGTCGGGATTGTGCAGTTCAATTTTTTCGATGCCCTCATCTACATTAGAAGCCTCATCCAGCACTTCAATGTCGGCATGATCTAACAATAATTTTTTTAATTCATTACGTGCTAGTCGTTCGTCATCAATAATAATTGCTTTTATGGCCATCGTATTTTCTATTGAAATTATTTATTGTTTGTAGATAAAGGAAGTCTCACAACAGCCTCCACCATATGATCTTTTGTATTTTGAATAAAAAAGTCTGCTTTATTTCCAAAAAGCAATGCGAGTCTATTTTTGGTACTACTAATACCAAAGCCACTATTATCAATATCTAAATCTTCCTCAATAGCACCCGTATTTTTTATCATAAGTTGGTGGTGTTCGTTTTTAAAATCGGACCATATTTCAACAACGCCCCCATCTCTTTGCTTACCAATACCATGTTTGATGGCATTTTCAACAAGTGTTTGCAGCATCATAGGTGGTACGGGTTGATCCAGTGTGTCTTCGTCAATATGATACACAACACGTAACCTACTTTCAAATCTAATGGTTTCAAGTGCTAAATAATCTTTTACAATAGAAAGCTCTTTTTCGAGCGTTACGGTTTCAAGTTTTTCGGCTTGCATACTGCTGCGCAAAATATTGCTAAGCTCTGTGATGGCTGTTCTTGCGCGCTCTGGATTTTCATCTACAAGGGCTCTAATGCTATTCAGTGCATTAAAAATAAAGTGCGGATTGATATGCGCTTTAATGGTTTTTAATTCAAGCTCCTTCACGAGCGTTTCAAGTCTTACTTTTTGAATTTCATTCATGCGCCCTAGTTGAACATAATGCCATACATAATAAATGCTAATCCAAATAAATATCATGGGCGAATCAAAAATTAAATTGGAAAAGAACCGCGTTTTTACAGAAAATTTAATTCTTGGATCATAAAGACCCACCCACTCCACAATAGCACTATTGGTTAAACTATAAAAAACAACGACGCCAAAAAACAGCACCACCAAGAGCCACCATTTCTGAAATGGGAATGGGGGCCTTAGCTTAAACTGAACAATCAGGGTTCTAAACAAATGGGTAAATAAAATACCAGATACAATGGTAATTCCCAGTCTTGGATAAAAAACGGGATTGGGCTTACTGTCAAAAATGAAAGCGAAAAAAATCATGGTTAACCCATAGGAAAACCAGCCGCCTACCTGACACCACCAATAAACACGGTTATTTCTTCTAGACATAGCTACAAATATAAAAATTAAGCACCCCAAAAGGGGTAAATTAAGGAAGAAAGGCAAAAACCAACCTTGGTTGGCATAAAATAAAGTGAAGAAGGGGTGAACCTTTGGTTTTGTGCGATGTTTCTATTGTAGGAAAGGTGTTTTGCTTCACACGAAATACCTATTTTTACAACCTAAACTAACTTTTTGCATGGAAATAAGGCCAGGAGCACTCTTAGGGAACATCAATAACCCCGATGACCTCAAAAAGATCCCAAAAGATCAGTTGCATCAAGTTTGCAATGAATTACGCCAATATATCATTGATATTGTAAGTGTGCATGGTGGGCATTTTGCTGCCAGCCTTGGCGTTGTTGAATTAAGCGTTGCCCTTCATTACATTTATAACACACCATACGATCAGCTCGTATGGGACGTAGGCCATCAGGCGTATGGACATAAAATATTAACGGGTCGTAGAGACCAGTTTGTTACCAATAGAAAATACAAAGGATTAAGTGGCTTTCCTAAAAGATCAGAAAGCGAGTACGACACTTTTGGTGTGGGTCACTCTTCTACTTCTATTTCTGCAGCATTAGGTATGGCTATGGCCGCAAAATACAAAGGTGAAAACCGAAAGTCAATTGCTGTTATTGGTGATGGTTCCTTAACAGCTGGTATGGCTTTTGAAGCCATGAACCACGCGGGCGTTGCGGATAGTGATGTGCTTATTATTTTAAATGACAACTGCATGAGTATCGACCCAAATGTGGGCGCACTCAAAGAATATTTAACGGATATTGCCACGTCTCCTACTTACAATAAAGTAAGGGATGAGATTTGGAATTTACTAGGCAAAATGCCTGTAGGAAAATCTACTTCAAGATCTCTAGCTTCTAAATTAGAAGCCAGCGTGAAAGGGATGGTAAGCAAGAGTAGTAACCTTTTTGAAGCATTACAACTTAGGTATTTTGGACCTATCGATGGTCATAACATTACCAACCTTGTTGATACCCTCAAAGATTTAAGAGACATACCTGGGCCTAAATTGTTACACGTTATTACAACAAAAGGTAAGGGCTATGAGCTTGCAGAAAAAGACCAAACAAAATGGCATGCACCAGGACTGTTTGATAAAGTAACTGGTGAAATTATCAAGAAAAAAATTGACACACCACAAGCTCCTAAATACCAAGATGTTTTTGGACATACCCTTGTAGAATTAGCAGAAGCCAACCCACTAATTATGGGGGTTACACCTGCTATGCCTAGTGGTTCTTCCTTAAAATTTATGATGGATAAAATGCCTGACCGTGCTTTTGATGTGGGCATTTGTGAGCAGCACGCAGTAACACTTAGTGCAGGCCTTGCCACACAAGGTATGCGTGTGTTTTGCAATATTTATTCTTCATTCATGCAACGTGCTTTTGATCAGGTCGTGCATGATGTAGCGATACAAAAATTACCGGTCGTACTCTGTTTAGACAGGGCCGGACTTGTGGGCGAAGATGGACCTACGCACCACGGCTGTTATGATATTTCATACCTCCGTTGCATCCCTAATTTAATTGTTAGTGCTCCAATGAATGAGCAGGAGCTGCGCAACCTCATGTATACCGCACAACTTGATAGCACGGGCTTACCATTTGTAATTAGGTACCCAAGGGGTGAAGGTGTGATGCCAGAATGGAAAACACCTTTAACAGCTATTGAAATTGGTAAGGGTCGAAAAATAAAAGACGGAAAAGAGGTGGCCATTTTAAGTTTTGGTCATCCTGGAAATTTTGCAACAACAGCAATCAGAAATTTAAGATCAGAAGGTATTGATCCGGCGCATTACGATATCAGATTTGTAAAGCCACTTGACGAAACTTTATTACACGAAGTATTTACAAACTATTCAAAAATTGTAACTGTCGAAGACGGTACCGTAGTAGGTGGTTTTGGATCTGCGATACTTGAGTTCATGAATGCGCATGGTTACAAAGCGGATGTATCTATTTTAGGTATTCCGGATAGACTTGTAGAACATGGTACACTCAAAGAATTGTATAGAGAGTGCGCGTATGATGCTGCAGGTATTGAAGCCGCGGTAAAAGAAATGGTAAATACAAAAGCGTTACAAACCGTATAACCCAACCCCTACTCCATTTCTAATGGAACGTCTTCATCTGTAAAACTACTTGGAAGGTCTTCATCTGTAAGACCTTCTTCTTTTAGTTCAATTTCACGGTTGTCATTCCATTCAATAATAAAATTGTTCATACCCCCTCCGACAAGGAGTTTCATGTATTTCTGCTGGGTTAATTCGAGGGTCGACAAAAATAAAAATAACGCGTGAACGCGGTCGTTACAAATTTCAAATACTTTTTCAAAAGCAACTGTTTTTTCGCCACGCACAAAATCTAGCATGTAGTCTCTACTTCCTTCCATGGTGTAGTTGTAACGCACCACCGTATGCACCGGTTTGTTTTGACGATCATGTACACGCTGCATCACTTTTTCAAAAGCCTTCATGAGCTTGAACATCGTGATATTCTGAATTTCAGTTCCTTCAGAGGCATCTTCTCCAATTGAAATGAGTTCCTTTTGAAGATTACCACGTTTTACCATAAGCATGCGCACGGCTTCCATATCAGCCATTTGCGCAGAAGCTTCTTTGAAGCGCTTGTATTCTAATATTTTATCAATTAGTTCTTGACGCGGATCAATTTCATTTCCTGAAGCATCTATTTCTTTACGTGGCAGAAGAAGTCTTGCCTTGATGCGCATGAGGGTAGATACAAATAAAATAAACTCACTCGAGAGTTCAATATTTAGCTTTTCTCCTTGATGAATAAACTCCAAGAAATCTTTAATAATTCTAGTGATGGGGATATTGTAAATATCCAGTTCGTCTCTTTCTATAAAAAACAATAAAAGGTCAAAGGGACCTTCAAACTGATCTAACTTAATTTGATAATTGGGAACATTCACAGCTTCACACTTTTGCTACAAAGAAAACCCCTTCAGGCCTCAATTGTGCAGTTTGGGGTTAAAATTTATCCACTTAAGTGGTATTTAGGGCCATAAATTGTTAGAAAATGGGCTGTTATTAGGTTCGAATTGGGGAACTTCGCCAAAATTCAATGCCGTGCGGGAAAAGCTTATTAATTGGGTGTTATTTATTGTTTTGTCGATTATTTGGGGAAGTTCATTTATGCTCATGAAAGTAGGCATGAAAGAGGGCGGATCCTTTCCCTTAAGCCCTTACCAAGTTGCTTCCCTTCGCATGATTTTTTCGGGCCTAGCTCTTTTGCCATTTTGTTATAGCGCACTCAAGCAAATACCCAAAAACAAACTTTTTGTGGTGGTGCTATCCGGTGTGATGGGTAGTTTTATTCCAGCTTATTTATTTTGTATTGCAGAAACTAAAATTGATAGCGCACTTGCTGGCATCTTAAATGCACTCACACCACTTTTTACCATTATTGCGGGTATTGCTTTTTTTAATTTAAAATCGAGCAAGCAAAAAATAATTGGCATACTACTTGGCTTTGCGGGCCTTCTATTATCAGTAACGGCAGGTAAAACCTTACAGTTTGATAATTTTTCTTATAGCTTTTTTGTAGTGCTCGCCACCATTTTTTA
>Ga0255107_1000042_pt1 | contig 32882 bp, 32 predicted proteins | sample Law_Cont_RepC_8h_FD_188457 | JGI IMG/M metagenome (GOLD analysis project Ga0255107, IMG submission 188457) | Freshwater microbial communities from St. Lawrence River, New York, United States - Law_Cont_RepC_8h | ecosystem: Environmental > Aquatic > Freshwater > River | place: USA: New York... | reverse complement strand
GTAGGGGGGTGAGGGGCAGACGCACCCGGCACAGGCCGGGAGCGTGAACACCGAAGTACCACGGAGTAAAGAGTACCAGTAATCGTCGGGACGTGTAAACGTCCCTCCTATGTAAAGGAAGTTAAAAGTGAGCGACATTAATAATTTGTTTGGTGAAAGAAATTGGCAGGATGTACGTAATTCTATTACACGCAACACCGCACGCCGTTGGCCTCAGATGTGTGAGTTCGACGTTGACGATGCCGTGTCTGCCGCAATGCTTGACTTGATTGACTATTGGGTTAATCTGAAATCCTCGATTTCTGATGACCCGCAACGCAACTTTGCCTATGCTGTGACACGTGGCACATGGCAAGCGAAAGCCGCTTTAGGTGTCCGCAAAACAGAGATTGATAACCTGTCTTCCCTTGAAGAACTTGAATACATCGACGGAGACAATGAGCAGCAAATCGGAGAGTTCGCAACCGAACCCTTCGCAGACTACACCGGAGAACGACCTCCCCGGTTCCAGTCGCCATCAGCAGAAGACGTACTATTCGACCATCTACAGCATGACGAACTATTGAACGTAATCAATAACCTCAGCGAAAACGAACTCGAAGGATGGTTCTCAGATTTCTGGTCCGGGGACTCTCTCACCGAAATCGCTGAACGAGACAAGGTTACATTGGATGCTGTCCGTAAGCGCCGTAACAGAGGATTGGACAAACTTGCGAACACAGGACTATAATCGTCTACTAGACGAAATGATTCAGGGAATCAGCGGCGGCGAGCCGCAACTCCTAACCGGAGGGCAATTGCATATGCTCACCGTCGCTGCCCGAATCGCTTCAGAGCATTACAAACCTCTCATCGACTACGTTTCCTCAATGAAGGAGGGAAAATGACATTAGAAGAACTAGCAATGCTTGCTGACGAATACGACACCGTGAACGTTTCAAGCGACATCATCAAAGTCCTACTGAATGCTTACGAAATGGCTCAGGAATATCAGCGAGTCATTGAATCAGCAGCAGGCGAACACAACATTGCCGAATGACTCTAAATGGTTGGATGTATGCAAACACAACGCCGAAACATTCCGAACATGTTCCCGGCGAGCATACTTTGCAATCATCCTAGACGACAAAGGAATGACCATTGGAACAGGATGGAATGGTGTCCCCTCAAAGCAGGTTCATTGTAACAATGGAGGATGTCCAAGGGCTTCCGACAGCGTATCTCATGGCAGCAGTTACGACAACTGCAATGCAATTCATGCAGAAGCGAATGCAATTATTCACTCAGATTGGTCAGCACGTGCAAACGGGGATGGAGCCACACTCTATGTAAACGGACCACCCTGCTTTACGTGTGCCAAACTGATAGCCAACTCAGGAATAACAAAAGTTGTTTGTTCCAAAGACGACGCATACGCAGAATGGCCTAAAATCAAAAAGTTTTTAACTCAATGTAACATTCGTGTATTCGTCTTGTAAAGGAAAACCATGCAATTCAACCCACTGGAAAAAAAGTTTGTAGACCTAATGCTCCCCGAAGGAGCAGTCCCAACCGGAGTCGTCACCGTCCTAACATATATTGACACAACAGGTGACAATTCATGGCTGATGTGGGTTGAGTCCGACGCACCCGTGACAGCAATCATCGGTGCCTTGGAACTTGCAAAACTTGACATCGTTGCCTCAACGCCCGGTGCCTCTACCATCGCTCAAGTTGTTGCCGACTGGAATGCCAACAACGAAGAAGAATGGTACGAAATCGACGTTGAGGACGAGGATGACAACTGAACCGCAATTCAAACCTGTCGTACAATTCATTACGAAGCGCGCGCCGGTTTGGAAGAAACGACTGTGCCTATCCGAATGGGACATCAAACATGTGTTCGTAGAAACAACACACGAACACAACGACTACAGCACAGCAGCAACTACTGCCGCCGCATGGCAATACCTGTCTGCGACAATCACATGGTACCTGCCAGTAGCCGCCCGATTCGGAGAAGCCTTCCTAGAAGCAACACTTGTACACGAACTAGCACATGTGCTACTATCGCCTGAGCAAAACCTTATCGACACAAGGATTGCCTCAGACTCAGCGAACACACAATACACCACCTCAGAAAATGACGCTTTGACTGACAGAAACTATGAACTCATGGAGTTCTCAACAGAAATGGTCACCAAAGCCTTGTTGAAAGGCTGGAACAATGAGTAACCCATCGAAGCAGAAAGGAACAAAATGGGAGACAGAAACACTTGAACTTATCAAAAGACTTTATCCAGACGCTATCCGTTCTCCTGCTTGGGGTGCAGAAGACCGTGGGGACCTACACGGAACAGGCCCTTTCACGATTGAATGCAAAGCGGTCAAATCGTTTAACCTCTCGCAATTTATCGAAGAAGCAAAGACAGAAGCGAAAAATGCGGGGAAGGAATTCCCTGTCGTCTTTCTGAAACGACCACGTAAGTCAACCGCCGAAGGCTATGCTATAATGGAAATCGGCACATACATTAACCTGATTGAAAAGATTGGAGCGAATCTTGAAAACCCTTGAACAAATCATCCAAGAAGTATTAGACAATGACCACGGCGTAGACCTTGCCCGAACCCTTGCGGCACACGTCCGAGGTCATTTGTATGCAGCCCTACTTGACCGGGCAACAGACTCAGCAGGAACCGACTACCGTCTAGGTTACGAAGATGGTATCCGTGAATCCGCAAGGTGGATGCTACGTGCAGTTTGACATTGACCTCTACCGGTCACTGTTCGTCAACCGCAACGATGTGTTCGCAGTCCAACAACCCAAAGGAATGTACTTTCCTGAGCGGCGACCCTTGGACAATGCTGACGTTCAGCGACACCTAAACGGCGAATGGTCCATCGGAACATACGCAATCGACCCATCAAACCAATCCGTATCCAACATCGTTTTCGACTTAGACATTCTTGACGAGGAAGCAGCAACAACACTATGTCGTTTAGTCCAAGAACTTGTGGGAGCCATCGCAGACGAACCAGCACCGTCGCTAATGCGAGAGTTCAGCGGAAACAAAGGAACACACGTATGGTTGTTTCTATCCGAACCCGTACCGGCAGAAAAGGTTCGACGTTGGATAGCAGCAGATTTCATGGGAAAGTGGCAAGAAATTGCAGGTGAAAAAGGATGGCCCACAGCCCTTGAAGTGTTCCCAAAGCAAGACCGTGTAGACCCTGAAGGTTTCGGAAACCTAGTGAAACTCCCGTTCGGAGTTCACGCAGTATCCGGCAACCGAAGCGTCCCCGTCGCCTACGAAAACTGGCCCACAGACATTGAAGACGTGTGGCCGTTAGACGCAGAACTTGTTCCCGACCGGGAACCGGTTGGACCGGTACGTCACAACAGGATACGCCGTGAACGAGACGGAGAAGAAGAAACCAAATCACCATTCGCATGTATTGACGAAATCATGCACAACGGTGTCGGTTCCGGCATGCGAGACAACGCAATGTTCCACCTCGCACTCTACCTCAACGGCCACGGATTCACAGAACAACAAGCCCTAGAATCATGCTTAGCAGCCAACGACAAGTTCGACCCGCCAATGGGCGAACGAGAAGTTGAAACCAAAGTCAGCGCAGCATTCAGCGGACGATACGAATCCGCAGGATGTGGAGCCGACTGGCTACGAGGATTCTGCCCCGGCCCCTGCCAGCAAGGTTGGCATGTCTCCGGTCGCAAAACCAAAGCAGGCATTCTTGACTCAATCAAACTTAACGATGCTATCGAAGTAGAAATCATTAGCATCGCATCACTGGAAGGCAGAAAGCGACTCACGTTGCGCCATCCAGACGCCCTCAACAACCCCACCCTAGTGGTGAAAGGAAACAATTGAATATCAATAACCTAGAAGACAAGTTCGGAAAGACGGTCGGTGACCTAACCGCCGTCTGGATGACAATGAATGACGAAGCACAACGACTATACATGGACCGTATCGACTACCACACAGAACGCATGGTCATGAACATGGGATTCCCAATGACCGGCGCAATGTTCGCAGAGCAGGTAGTTGCTATCTCATCAGTCGCACTATCAGCGCTCCTACTTGACGGCTACCTTACCGTCACCGACAAGGGCTTTATCAGCATGGAGGAACCAAATGCCGTTGACTGAAATTTACTGTGCAGCACCAAAGCACAGACGAAGCGACACCAAGTTCAAGGTCACAATCCCAACCTGCCTTGACTGTGCTCACACACGAGAAAACGACTGCCACTTCACCTACGAACTGCTTGCGTCAATGTATGCGACAGTTCAGGACCGTGGCTCCCGAATCTCAACAACCACACTAACCTCAAAGTGTATGCGAAGCGAGTTCTTCAAACGCACAGAGGAATATGCGGAAAAGCCCGAATCCATTTGGGCATCCTTCCGTGGCACAATGTATCATGGACAGTTGGAAAAGTTCGCAGCACCCGGCTCCATCGAAGAAGCCCGCTACGGACTCATCACCGACCAAGGCCCACTTACAGGTTCTCCCGACCTACTTGACGTACGCATGGGAATCCTGTACGACTACAAGGTTACCAAGGAAGTTCCACGATTCAACTATCCGTGGGAAGACCACGTAGCACAGATGAACGTCAACCGATGGCTAGTTGACAACGCATGGTGGGTTGAGTACAAGGGAGAATACTTCCTCCTAGATGTTTCACGTGAAACACAGGTACTTGAACACATCGACGGGTTCGTCAACACCAACGTTCGTGAGAACGTCACACGATTCCGACCAACCATCTGGAACGAACTTGTCCTAGTCTACATGGACGACAAAGGCCCCAAGCCAATTGCATGCACTAGGTCCATTGATGTGCCAAAGGCTGACGGCAACGGAACCAAGAAGCAACGTGTTCCAGACATTTGGGGGGAGGAACGTGTCACAGAATACATCACCACAAAATATGCGGCAGCAAAAGACGCTTTGGAAGCAGGCAACATGCCTCCAATTCCAGAAGCGTTTGCCGGATGGACTCATCCTCTATGCGCTTACTGCCCAAAGCAGAAAGAATGCATCGACGCTTTCTACAAGGAAGGAATCTAATGTCAGATGTTCTGACACAATTTGTTAACCCAACGCAGAAGAAGAAACCTTGGACGGCTAGGGAAGGTAATCTTTCCGACATTGAAGTCTCCTACGGGAACGGGATTAGGAAGGGACACCTCCGGTGTGCCTGCCTCGGCCTCATCCGTGGCGACTGCCAAGAACAGCGCCTTCCGGGGTCAATCTACTGCTACTACCACACGAAAGCCTTAGACGGGCTTCTGGAGGTATCTGAAGGGATGTATGCCGTTTGGCCCCTCCCACCGGTACCTTGGAAATTTATTTCCGCCAATCGGGAATAAAACAACAAAAATATTTGTTGTCTGTTATATCATCAAAACACGTAGTTAGTTTAAGTCGGGCCGGGTTGGGTGTTGTCGCTCCCTTCCCCACCCGGCTCCGACACTAACTCAATCCACATAGGAGAATAACTTGAGTTTCAGTAAAGACCACGCCATCATCGCACAGAACAGTGCAACCGCAGCAGCCACCATTTACTCGGCCATTGGTCCGCAGGAATGGAGCAAGGAACTGTACGAGCAGATTCGTACCGACATCTTTAGCGGTTCAATTGCCCTCGCTGGAGCAGAAACCATCGTACAGACGTTCGATGCACCCGCTTCCGTTGCAGACATTGCACGTGAAGCAGCACCAGCAGGTGAAAAGCCATTCCCGCAGTCTAACGGAGGCGGCTTCTCGGCCTCAGGTGGCGGCACCGCAGGTGCAACCGTCCTGAAGTTCGGCAAGCACCGTGGCAAGACCATTGCACAGGTCGCTTCGGAAGACCCCGGCTGGCTTGATTGGGCATCACAGAACACCAACAACGACTTCGTGAAGACGAAGATTCGGGAGTTCCTGTCCAATTGAGTATCCTAGAGCAACCGGCATTCATGCCCGGTGTGCTTTCGCCAATCGGTATTGGATTGGCAGCAGCGGACCTTCGCCTAAACGCATCCATCGACCACGCCCGTTTCGGTACGGGCTGGTCAGTGGATGATAGGTGTGGGTCCGTTGGCCTTGGTGAACTCGCCCTAATGTGGGCAAGGTCATCAGCAGGAAAGTCCACATGGTACCTAAATGTTATTAGGAACACACCAGAAGTCCCAACGCTCGTGGTAAACATGGAAATGACACCACGGCGACAGGTCGAATGGCTAGTCTCAATGACATATGACTTGGAAGTTGCGGGACGAGAAATCGAGGAAGTCCTCCGCTGGGGGGCGGATGACCCACGATTCTTTGAACTTGTCGCAGCACTAGACCAACTCCAAGAAACTTACCAACACCTACATTTCGTGAACCCTTCAAGACCCGCCATAGCAGACATCTCGGTTATGCTCAACGATATTGAGGACTCAACAGGTACACGACCTGTACGTGTGTTTGTAGACCATGTGGGCCTACTTGCTGACGCAATGGACTACCGTGGATACGATAAAACAATCAGCGAACTCCACTCACTCGCCCAACACGACAACATCTCAGTCATCGCACTGCAACAGGTTGGCCGTGGCGGAGGCGAAGGTGGGGTACGCAACGATGGACACATGCCCATCACCCTATCCTCAGGTGTCTTCACCGGAGAGCAACACGCAGACTGGGTATTTGGACTTTACCGACCAGACCGCAATCCCAAATATAAGAAGGACAGATACTCCTTCGCTAACCCAGAAGATTATTGGAAGATGCGTTCCGAATACGATGGGCTACGAGGACAATCAATCCTGCAACTTGTAAAGAACAGACCGTTTTCAGAACTTTGTGAAGACGGAATCACGCTACGATTCGACCCGCACACCCGCAGGTTGGAAGAATTTTAGGAGAAACATGGAACAGTATATTGTTGCACTAATCACAGCAGTCATCGGCGCAATCGCCGTGGCTGCCCGACAGTACCTTCAAACCAAGTTGAAGCCACAACAGTTCAACACCGTCATTGGTTTCGCTGCTGATGTTGTTTCCGCAGCAGAACAGGCCGGCGACAAGTTGGGTTGGGACGGTCCCGCAAGGTATGAGTACGCTCAGACCTCGCTGGAAACGCTCTCAAAGCGTGTCGGCATCAACCTTAAGCCAGAAGAGTCAAACGCTATCATTCACGCAGCAGTCAAGGGCTTGAAGGATATCACGGCATATCAGGAGAACACTGCTGACGCAAACTTCCAACGTGGAGTTGAGTACGGTGTCAACCAGTTGCTCACTGAGATTCAGGCTCAGCAGCAGGCCGCACCTGCCGCCCCTGTCGTTGAAATCGTCAAGGACGAAAACTGAGCAGTGAACTGAGGGAATGTCGGAAGTGCGGCCTTGAACAGCCGCCTTCCGATTTCCCGGTCATCCGTACACGCAGAGCAATGGGCATTGGAAAACTCAAAATATATGAGAACCTTTCATGGCAATGCAAAACGTGTAAGAAAAATCAGAACAGGGAATACAAGCAACTAAAAAAGCATAAAGACCCTGTACCGCAAATTACATTACCGACACTTGCAGAACCATCCCGAAAGGAACTGTACGTCCTAGAGAATGCCGCCTGTCGTGGAGACAGGCGCTTTGTGTATACGCCCGAACAAGGCAAATCATTCCCAACTGAACTCCGTAACGAACTCACCAAAGTTTGCAACCAGTGTCCAGTAGCGAAAGAATGCCGTGAAGAAGGCGACCGCATCGAAACAGCATTCACATTTGGTGACGACAGCAGATGGTTCTCAGGATTCAGAGCAGGAGAAACAGCCTATGCGAGAGCGAAAAGACGCAAAGAAGAACGTGAATCCCAGCGTACACGCAGTAATCACTGAATACGTTAACACACACAAATGGGATACACTTGTCGGCAAGGCTTTCCACATGGGAAGTGAAGAGTCCCGACAAGAATTCATTGAGTTCCTAACCACCCACATCCACGCAGTTATGGATGTAGGAAACGAAATGCGTAAGAAACGCAATGTCTGAAAATACATGGACTTGGGTTCTACTGTTCTTTGAAACAATAGGACTAACAGGCACATGGCTAGTAGGAAACCGTAAATGGTACGGATGGGCGATTATCCTCGCTCACTCCGTACCTTGGTTTATATATGCCATCATATACAGCAAACCCGGTTTCATTGCCATGTCGTTTATGTGGTGGATTGTCAACTTTATCAACATGATGAAATGGAGAAAGAATGAATCTTAAAAAGGCTTTAATCGTAGTGGTGATTCTTATCTTGTTGTTTTTAACAGCACCAGCCGTTCACCTACAATCCACTGATGCAGGTGGATTACCAAGCAGTACCCCCGCAGCACCCACCACAGTGCTGCCTCCGGAAACCACAACAACCATCGACCTATCATTCCTGAACACTACAACCACAAGCACCACAAGGTACGTGCCACCGACCGTACCGGAATACCGTAACACTGAAATTCAAACCTCAACCTCCGACATTTGGGACCAACTCGCCCAATGTGAAACAGGAGGGAACTGGTCAGCCAACACCGGCAACGGTTACGGTGGAGGACTACAGTTCGCACACATGAGTTCATGGTCCACATGGAAAGCCTTCGGAGGCCAAGAGTTTTCAACCCATCCGTGGGAAGCCTCCCGTGAACAACAAATCATTGTCGCTGAACGTGTGCTCACGACCTCCGGCTGGAAAGCATGGCCGGGATGCAGTAGGAAACTTGGCTTGCGATGAGCCAAATGAGCCGAATTGACACAGCCATCAAAAATGTGTATAATAAATTCTATACCATAGAGGGGAGCCAAATGGAAGCAACAGCAAAACATTGGAAATGCACCAAATGCGGTGCAACCTACCATTCACCAATCAGATTAACAGCAGTCCTTTGTACAACATGCAGCCGCAAAAGCGGCTCACGAGAAACTTGGATGAAACAAGATGACTAACAACTATCGCATGCCAGACCAACAAATTGTGACAATCCTACTGCCAGTAGGTATTGTCCGTAAACTCAAAAACCACTGGTCAGCACTAGACATAGAGGAGAAACAGCATGTCCGAAACGCAATGCAACACGCACTCTGGGACGAAGCCAACGACTGAAATACACTGGTCAGACCCGGTAACCATCACAATCGCATACGAAGAAGCCCTAGCATTAGCAGAATGCACAGGCTTCAGCAAAACCTTTCACATCGGAGGGGGACATCCCCTCCACGTAGCCGCACTCAAAGCATTGGAGGAACAATATGCCTACAACCCGACCGATTGAACGCCCATCATGGTGGTACGAACCAGATGACGAAGAATACACCGACGCAGAAGCAGAAATGGCGTGGGACGACTACATCGAAAAGTACAACGAAGAACCAGATGCGTCTTCTAAGAAATGGCAAACCTACTTTGAAGAATGGCTAGAATGGTATCGGAGCGACGATTGAGTGACGACTACTATCACTCACACGACGACGCATCACGAGTACCAAAAGAAATCTACGCCGTAATCCTCAAAGGACGAGACCCACAAACCAACAAAGCAAAAACATGGGTTAGAGTCCACACATCCAAAACAGCCGCCAAAAAAGTGGCGGCTGCATGGAACAAATATAACTTCGGAGACCTCCGAATAGTTAAAGCCGAAACCCAATGGGAGACATTAGAATGACAGCCAACGGCAAAAAGTTTGCAACAGCAAGCCTAGAAACCGGCGAAACCAAAATCATCATGCCAGAACCACTCACCCTAGAACGAGTCAAAGAACTGCAAGTCATCGCAGACTCATCACTCTCCGACTTTTGGTGGCACAACGGCAACGGTCAACTGCTCAACAAGTTCAACTACATCGTAGCAACCTATGAGCAGAAAACCGACGCAGAAGCAATGGTGAACTTCAGTCCAGAAATCCTACTGCAACTCACCATCCTAGCAGAGCAAGCGCTCAGTCAAGCAGACTGAAATCGTCTTCCAAGAGCATATCCTGAGGCAGCGTAGAAAACTGCTCAGGGTATTGCTCTGCCATCAGTTTGTCCAACGAAACAAACTCTGTCTCATCGGCCGTAACTAGCATACGAGAAACCTTGGACAAGCCTTTCTCTAGCCACACCGCAGCAAACACAATCGCAGCAGCAAGAATAACAGAAGCAATAACAATCATTGTTGACCCTTCTCAGGTTGTTTACGGTACAGCGGTTCAGAGAACCGTGTAGACCTAGCAGTTTTATACTTGGATTTATTGAAGTTAAAATTAAAGGTGCCACGCAAACGGGAACCCCCCACAGAGGGGGTTTCCTGCGGTTTAACCTCACGTTCTATTCTAGCAGAACGCCTCCGGTCCCCACGCTTAGGTTTACGTTTCCCATCCCAATCATCCCACTTTTTATTCTCATCAAAAAACTTTCGCTTACTAAAGTTAACTGACCGAATCTGTTCCCGCCTACGCTCCATATATGTTTTATCATAATCCTCAGGAAAGTTCTTAGGACCACCCTTAATGGTAGGAACACCCAATTGAGGCAACTTATCTAAAATTGCTTTAGCAACATCGTTGCGAATTTCTTGCTCCCAAAGCAACGCAACCTTCCAACCGTCAGCCTCCAAAAAAGCAGCAGCCAAACCGTTGTTATCTAAAATCCCCGGCAGTGTCCCCCAATAAGAACCGATAGTGAGAATAACAATCCTGTATTCAGTCAACGTAAACTCAGGAACAAACGAAGGCATGAACTCGGAAAACTGTGGGGCATACGCTTTGCCATCAAACTGCCGCCAAGAAAACGGAACACCAAGACCCTTTAGGAAAAGAAAAACACGAGCCTCAGGCTCAGACATCTGAGGATACGGATTAACAAACTGATAGGACCGGGGACGCTGAGTGCGCCCCGGTTTCCTAACATAGCCTTCAGCATCACGCATTAAGCCACCTCATACATTGTGAGGGACACCTCAGAATTAACTTCCTCTCCATTACTGTCAATACGGTAACTGTTCTCACCAATATCAGTAATCATGACAATATGGTCATAATTAACTGAAGATGGTGTAACGGTCGAAGATGAAGCATCCCAATAATACAACGGCTGACCATTCTCCCAATATTCAAACAACTTATCAACCAACTCCTGCCGTGTGTTCAGCACGTTAGCAGTATTGCTAAGTTTAAGTTGTTCGTCCTCACAGAGAACACGAGCACGCCACACCTTCTTGGGTGTCGCAACGAGCATGTATTCAACAGAGACGCTATCAATGATTGCTCTTTCAACAAAAATCGCACCATCTTCATTCGCTGGATTAAAAGGAATAGCCAACTCAACAACATAACGTAATTGATTAGATTTTGGAAACTTAGTACCAGTCCAAGCGATATCAAAAGAAGTTGTACGCCATCCAGAATCAGAAACTCCGGGTGAATATGTTCCAATTAAATATTCTGTAGAATCATAATCATTGCTAGATGTGCGAACATAAACATTCATTGTTGGTATATTATCGGCAATCACTGGCGACGTACCCTGCTGTAAATTGTGTTTAATATTTACCCTAAGCCAAGTTTTTTGTTGGTCAGGAAAACCAGCATCAAAACTTGAAGAAATTAATTTATGCTTCTGTGAAGTAGTTTTAATGCCAAGGCTGATGGGGTACGACCCACCCCAACCCCATTTACTAACAATTTTATTTCGGTTGGTTGCACACAAAACATTATCAACACCATCGGTCATATTAAAGTACAAAGCACCATTAGATTGATTCATTGCCTTTATGGTGGTATTAGCCGGCAAACCTTTCAACGAAGGACCCGCATGAAACGAATCGTTAACAGGGTCATAAAGCAAAAACCCTACAGTCCTGTCTTCAGTGGTTGAGTTAAAAGTTTTAGGTAAAGAATAATAAGATAAGGCAATATAATCATTCCAAACACAAGAAGGACCATTGCTTGTGGCGTTGATAAAATATTGAAATGAATCAGAACGCGAGTAAAGTTTACGCATAGACCCGCCAGAATATGAATACAAAGCAGTATTTAATTTACTAATAGCGATACTATCCTGAGTAAAAGCAAACTCATTAACATGAATATACAGTCCACCCTTAAAAGAATGAAGTTTTACAGGGTAAGAATTTTCAAATGTGTAAAGCAAAGTTGCTCCGCTAGTGCCGTCTGAAGCGAACAGCGCACAACGCCCGCCACGATATGAAATAAGAATGTAAAGAGTGTCACCAACAACTGCAAGAGAAGCAGCCTCGGCTGTTGCTTGATTGAAAGAAACAACTTCTGTCCAAACCACAGAAGTTCCATTATAATCTACAGTCCACAAAACAGTACCCATCATAACAGCCATTTTGCGTCTATATGAAACAATATCTAAAACTTTAGCACGTTTTGCTGGGTCGGGATGTGAACGGTCCTGTACGGTTCCGCTAGTGGTTTGCACAATCTTATAGTTGCCATTTGTGAAACCAACAGCAATCCATTCAGAGGCATTGCTTCCAGTCTGGTCTAACTGGCACATAACGGTAGGGACATCAGGGGAGAAATTTGTCAAACCGGTCTGAGTAAATGGAGTATCCACTAAAGCCTGAAAAACGTTGCCACTATTCATCGAAAAAACAATAGAGTTATTAGTAAAATTTGTTCCTTTAGATGAAGAAATGATTGATGTAGCAAACTCCGCACCCCCCCTACCAATCGGAGTAATCCCCGGCCACATTTTGATGCGACCAGAAGGGTCAGTCGTGTCCAAAGTCGAATCCAAAAACATTGACGTATCACTAAAACTTGTTTGGTCACGACCGCCAGTCCAAGAAGTTTGATAAGCGGCAGAAACGACACCCGTGTCAATCGGGTCACCAAGCCTAAGGGTACGCCCCAAAACGGCAGAAGACTTAGCGTAAGCGTCATCCCTAATCAAAAACGTGTTAACATCCGTAACATCTGAAGTAGGAGCAAACATCACCTCACGAACCGGACCAAATGATGTAGTCATCGCAACACCTCCGGCAGCGGAACAACACGGTCCAAACGGTCCTGCAACGAAGCATGTTTCGCTTGCAGCGCATTAACCACTTCATCCTCCGTAATCATCTGACGCAACTGAACAGCCCCATAACCGCCAGCCTGCAACTTCCCAGACAGCAACTCTTCAAACGCTGCAATCTCAGCACGAAGAAGCAAAACTTCTCGTGCCTCAGGAACAATATCCATAGCCACAAGGTCCGTAGCCGGTGCAGTCCAACCACTCGTCCACGCCCAAACCAACGTAGCACCAGCAATGTTAGACTTTGGAACAATAGCCGTACTCTGACCTTCAACCCAATTACGCAAAGGACGAACCCGGTTAGAACCGACACGCTGCAAACCAACCATATAAAGGTTACGAGCGCCCGCAGGTAAAGTCTGAGAAGGACCAGTGCCAGCAGTTGTAGTCTGGACATTACGTTTATAAAACGAAGGATACAAACCTTCAATAGCATCATCAATGAAACCATTCAAATCGCCAGACGACCACACAGTCGAAACAGCATTCAAACGATTCTCCAAAGCAGCACGCAACTGTGTTCTAGTATAACTCATAGTGACACCACCGGAAGACTCATAGCCATCTGTTCCTTCAGACGGTCATAACGGGCAATAATACGGTCCAAGATAGAAGACATCGTAGGCATAGCCATCTGCATGTTACGTGCAGGAATCTCCTGAATCGTTTCCAACGCTTCAATCAAAGCACCCTGAACAACAAGAGGCAAATACTCATCACCGATACCAACATCAGTAATGTCATTTGCTGGCAACGTCACCGCATCAAAGTAATGCACATTTACTGTAGCAATGTCTGCGGGGATACCAAGGATTTCATTTGTGCCGGGACGTGCCTGCCAACCAGCAATCGGAGTACGCTCAGCAGCATCTTCTACCATAAACACACGCTCAGGTTTAGTAACACCGCTGACACGGGCCATACCGCCTTGAGTGCCGTACTGTGAAGTGGCAAGATTATTTTGTGTTTTGCGTGAATAAATGCTTGGGAACAGGCGGGCTACCGCAAGTTCCAAATAAATGTTGTATTCTGTGTCTGAAAAGTCAAAGTCTGCCGCATCTGAGTCGATGAGTGCAGTAAGTTTGTCTTTCAGGCTTGTTCTATATTGTAGTCGTGTTGCCATTACCTACTCCTTACTTCGGTAGTATTAATATTAAGATGCTGGTGGATTTCCGACAGGACCGATATCTTCAACTAAAAACACGGCTTTACCGAAAGCGCTTGAAATTGTAAGTGTTCCTGAGCCTGCTTGAGCAAACATTGAAAAAGTCCTAGAAGACGTAGTGTTTTCAGCGTATGTATCAACAAAACTATATGATTGGTCAAGGCTGGCAGATACAGAATATCCCGTATGGTTATTTTGACCTACACCATCAACTCTTGGTTGCAAAGTAAAAAATGCTGCGCCACCTGTATTGTACGCTCTGCAAGTAATAGAAATTTTGTATCTCCTACCAGCAATAGTAGCAACAGAACCAGTAAACCCTGTCATTGTTGCACCGGTTGTACTATAAGTTCTATTAGTATTATCAGTTACTAGCAGCATTAGTCCCCAAGGCAAATCCCAAGGAGGTTTCCAACCAGTAGTTGCCCCATAATAGACAAGCAATTCACCAGTATCGGTTTCATAATAAGTCTGTCCGATAGTTGGGGATGATGGAGCGGTAGTGCTGTAAGAGTAATAAGCAGTAGCCCATGTAGGTGCTGATGCACCATTGGAACGTAACACCTGACCACTCGTGCCAGCAGCAGTAAACGCATGAGCGGTGCCAGTACCATAGTCGATACCACCAGCAGTGGGAGTAGCCGAAGAATTTGTGCCACCACGGGCAATAGCCAATGTGCCGGCATTAATATTTGCTGCGCTTTGATAAAACGAACCTGACTGACCATCAAGTAAATCAGCATTAAGATTAGTGACAACAGTCTGCGAAGCAACAGTCAAAGGTGCAGTACCAGTAGCCACAGTGCTAGCAATCGTATTAAATGATGGATTAGCAGACGTAGCAACCGATTGCCCAATAGCAATCGAAGGCGTAGAACCCTCACCAGTACCACCAGTAACCGTAACGCCGGTACCGCCAGTGACGCCAGCGACATAATCACCATTTGTATCAGTACCCAAATCTACATCATCAGCAACCCAAAGCGTGCCATTGTACTTTAAGAAATCACCTGTAGCCGGTGACGGCAACGACACGTTATGTAACTCATCCAGTTCATAGCCGTTCTGAGTAGCAACATAAACAATACCGTTGCTAGTGCAACGCACCGCAACGCCAACAAACACCAAATGGTCAGGAGCGGACGGTTTCGTCTTCGTAAAATTGCCGTTAGTGCCAAGCCACAACACGTCACCCGGACTATAACCAACACTCAAATCAATGCCGTCAACATAACCACGAGTAATAATAGGACCATTATCAGATGCAGTAATGTTTGCCCCAACAATACCAACCGTCTTAGAAGAAGTAGTGTCACTGGTGTTATCAGCACGCTTAACCGTCGTATGGTCACCAGTAGCACCAAACAGATAAACAACAGTACCGGTAGTGAGCGTAGTCGCTTCAACATTACGAGCATAGGTAACAACACTTGCATGTTTGTTGACCCAACTGGTTCCGTCATAAACAAGACTTTGGAACTCTTCAGGTGTTGCAATAACTACGTCAGACAAATCATCTAAAGTTACAGTACCAATACTTCCAGCAGGGCCAGTGGCCCCTGTGGCACCAGTAGCGCCAGTAGGTCCAGCCGGACCCATCGCCCCGGTTGCCCCAACATCCCCCGTGGCTCCGGTCAGACCAATTGGTCCAGCAGGACCAGTGGGACCCGCTGCTCCAGTGGCACCAGTGGCCCCTGTAGCGCCCGTAGGGCCTACCAAAGTCACACCGGCAGGCCAAGACCCTCCAGCCTTAGGACCGTACAGAATAGACGATGTAGTGTTAATAAAGAAATCGCCATCATTACCAGCACCCGAAGTAGGAGCAGACGTTCCAGAAAGAATAGTACGACCATCCGCACCAGTAGCACCGGTAGCACCGGTAGCCCCAATCAGGCTAGTCTGAAAACTCCAAGTCCCAGACGCCTTAAAGTACAGACTCCAGTTGACAGTATTAATGTAAAAGTCACCATTGTTGCCAGTGCCAGCAGACGGAACACCAGCGCCAGACAACACAGTCCTACCATCAATCCCGGCAGCACCCGTCGCTCCAGTTGCGCCAACCGAGCCTGTAGCGCCAGTCGCACCGGTAGGACCGGTAGCGCCAGTAGCCCCTGCAGGTCCTGTAGGACCAATCAAAGAAACACCTGCAGGCCACGCTCCAGCAGCCTTCGGCCCATAAAGCATAGACGTAGCCGTGTTAATATAGAAATCACCATTATTGCCGACACCCGCAGTTGGCGCAATAACTCCATAACGCACCAAAGTTCCCGCAATGCCCTGAGAGCCTTGCAATACAACCCCAGCCGTCAAGTCCTCAGGCGTTGCCGCCAGCGCTTCAAAAAGCGTTTGCGGGTCGCCATTCTTGATAATCAAATACTCAAACCCAGCAACATCCACCAAATACACCGTATTCAACGGGGACGTAATCTCAGAATTAGGAATAAGGTCAACAGACAAATTACCTGACGAATCAGTGTAACCGCCATAAGACGACGCCAAAACACTCGTAGTCGTAAATGCCCCTACAGTGTTCTTATAAATGTCAGTTAAAGTAATAGTAACCAAAAGAGGGACAGATTCCCCCACAACATCAACAGTATTAATCGTTAAAACAGCCACACCTACTCCTTGCTTCGGTGAAAATTAATTAGTAACCCTTTACACGCTTCAAACGGGGATTAGCCTTCTTGGCAGACGTAGACGCATTACGAGCAGACGACGCCAAAATAGCGCCAGCAGCATCCATACTAATACCCTGCTTACGAGCAATCTTCTTCTGCACAGACTTAAAACCCGGATGCTTAACAGAATCCTTTTTAGAAGCCATCACTTCCCCTTCTTCTTATTCTCAAGACGCTTAGAAATAGCGGCAGCCTTACGCCTAGCGTCGGCCTTAGACGACGCACCCCAAACACGCAACGACAACAACAGGCGAGTAGGACGACCCTTCTCATCATACTCCGGCCCCGGCATATTACCCATCCGAGCCAAAAACGACGCACGCCTAGGATTATCACCAGACTTCACAGGAGCACGCAACGTGCCACCAGTCTGCGCCTTATATGAAGCACGTCCCTTCGCATTCAAACCACCCTTAGGGTTCTTACCCTCTTTACGCTGCCATGCGGGACTAGCCATAATCTCTCCTTAAAGGGCAATGCCCCCGACCCCGAATAACAGGGCCGAGGGCAAAACCAGCAAACGTTAAAGTCAAACGTCAGTGATGGTGAAAAGGACAGCGCCCTTTTCGTTCTTCACCTTAAGCGACTTCTCGGCCACAATCTCGCCCTTGTCCGCATCGCCAGTCTTGGCAAGCAGTTCATGGGTGTATGGGTCGAAGTTCACGATAGCATGGTCATTGCCTGAAGTGGAAAGAACCACACCACGGGTCTTCGGGAAGTGACGGTTAGCGATAACCTTAACTTCACCAAAGTCCGACATGAACGTGTCAACCTTCTCACCAGCAATGGTCTCGCTACGAGAAACATTGAGGTAGTTGGTGTTGAGCGTCGAAATCTGCGACTTCACCGAAGGCGAAACCATCAGAACCTCAGGGGTCGAACCATTGTCATAAGCCTTACGAATGGCATCGTTAAGAAGCGTCTTCGTGTTAGCCTTAACACCGGAAACAGAGTTTGAGGTGATGTAGTAGAAAAGACCACCCATGAAACGCTGCTTGCTGTCACCAGAGATTGCACGCTGACCGTGAATCATTGAACGCTCGAAACGAACCGCAAGTTCCTTGAACTTCTTACCAAGTTCATGAATGTACGGGTCCTCGCCACCGAACAGACCGCCACGTGCGCCACGGTTACGTGCCGTACGGGTCGCCTGCACTGCTTCTTGAGCAATCTGCGTGTAGTTGAACTTCGCAACTCGTTCAGTCGAACGAGGGGCTCCGGGGTCGGAACCTTCAACAACGTACTGACCAATCAGTTCGAGAGTTGAAGTAGCGCCGGGAGCAGTCGTGTTGCCTGCAAAACCAGCAACGACATAAGTCGTGGGATTGGTAATGCTGGAAACAGTGTACTGGAGAGCGCTGGAAGCACCATCACGGACACCAAGAATATCGTTAACACGAAGTTCCGAAGTGTCAGTGGTCGTAAGCGTCCAAGGACCAGTACCAGACTGAGCCGAGTTCACGACAGCCTGAGGCATAAGTTCTTCTTCCATCCACTCAACCTTAATCTCATTCGTTGAGACGGTCGGGAGGAGTTGCTGAAGAGGGGTATCTGAAGGCGAAAGAATACGGATTGCCTCATCCATATCCTGCTTGACGCCAACGGTCTGATTAAATGTTGCAACTGCTTCGCTACGGTACGGCATAATAATTTACTCCTTTTAGAGTTCTAGTTCCGAAGAGGTTTGTTCCGTCTTCGCTCGCATAAACGCCCCAAAGTCACGGTTCTTAATAGCATCAGAGATACGGTCTTCCGACCCTTCCGCTGGAGCCATAGCACCAGACCCGCCACCAAAGACAGGCACATCAACTTCAGGCGCAGAAGACACGGCACCAACCGAGTCAACTGCTTCAATAATGTCATTAGGCGTAACCATCGTTGCGCCATCAGAAACTTTCAAAACCTGCACCCGCTCGTTAAGCGTAGAAGCAAGACTGCGGAAAGACTCCGGGTCCGGCGCTTCAATCAAATCAACAAACGGAGCGATATCTGGAAACTCAGTCAAAACGTCACGACGAACGCTTTCTACCTGTTGCCGAGCAAGCATCTGCGTAAGTGCTTCAACCTGCGACTGCAAATTAGTGACGTCAGTCACGGTATTCTCCTTTGGGTTAATGTCAATACTTGCTGCCTCAATCTGATTCAGCCGGTCCTCAAGTTGCAGACGATACTCACGCTCAGCGTCAAGTTGCTCCTGCGTCTTATTGAACTTCGACATTAAACCATTGAAACGTTCAGCCGGGACCTGTTTGCCCAAGCCTTCTCCACTGTCTGATTCCACTGCATCAAATGACTCAGGAGCCTCATCGACTTCAAAATCATCCAACGGAGCAGTCTCAGCGAGCAGTTCGCTCAACTGTATTCTCCTTGATAGTTGGAATAGGTTTTCCGTATTAAACTACGGAAAGTGTTATTTACTACCTCCGACCAGAGACCTGACGGACCCTGCCCGAAGTTCCTTGCCCCGAAGAACCACCAACCGGAGCCGCAATCCGCTCTCTAACAAGAGACGGAGTGCCAAACCTGCCAATCAATTCACCAAGAACCTTAGTTTGAACATTCAAATACTCTTCAAACACAGAAGGATTAGACCCCATATAGAAAGCCACCTTCTCCAAAAACTTCTGGTAACGATTGTTGCGACTATCCACAAAATGCTGTTGCAACTCAGGATGAGCAGAAATAAACATTTTACGAGCAGTAGCATCAGGAATAGAGAAATACCGTTCAGTCAAATCAGCCATCTGCTGCTCTTCAGGAGTACGAATAGCCCTCCAATACTCACGAAGTTCAGGATGCTTATCGAGGAACTCCTGACGGCCAGAAGCCGGCGTAGAATAGAAAGCCGAAATCGTTTCCCCAAGAGGGTCAGTAGAAGCAGTCCACTCGCCATACTTGGTCATAATATCCCGAACAACTTCCTTATAAGTATCAGGCATATTCGACATCGGACCAGCCTTAATCCACTCCTGAACCTCAGGATGCTGACGAATGTACTCAGCCTTCTCAGCGCCACTAGGCATATTCAGCCAAATGTCGTAAGTTGCAGGCTTGTCGCCAGTGCGACGAGACCAAACCTTCAACTGTTCACGAGCCCACGCAAGATTGGTGACCTCCTGAACGTCCATAGGTTCACCCTCCCAATTGCCGTAAGTCACCATAATGTTGATAACCTGCAAACGGTCCAAGTCAGACATATTAGCCAAAGGACCCAAACGAATCCAATCAGCAACCTCAGGATTGGCACGCAGGAAAGCCTGCTTAGCCGCACCGTTAGAAGCAGGAATTTGCTGATACTGAGCGTATGCAGCAGGAGCCTTCGCACCCTTAGGACGCTTACTGTAAGCAGCCATCATAGCCTTAGCATAAGACAATGCAGCCGCAGCCATGCCAGTAGCACCACCAAGACTGTTGCCACCAAAGCCGCCAGAAGAAGGAGTAGTCCCCTTCCATTTCTCAATCAACGAATCAGGAAGAGGAGAGTTCTCAAGGATTTGACGCTGGAAAGGTGTCAAACGTTCCCAATACATTTTCTGGTCAACACCATTAATAACATAATCACCAGCGTCAACATTCAAACGAACAATCAACTCATCCTTCATTGCCGCACGAATAGCCGGAGGAGAATCCAAATAATTCTGTTCTTCCCGACCAAAGATAAGCATAGGAATACCCAACTCGGCATAACGAGCACGCAATTGCTCTTCAGCAAATTTAGCATTAGGACTATTAGGATTGTTTTGCAAATAAACAATCCCCTTTGCATCCTCCTGTAACTGAATCATATCTGGATACTTATCGTACAAGTCTTCAAGAATAATCTTACGTTGGTCGTAAAGAGATGCTATTTGCTGTTTCAAGGAATTGTAAGTAGTCCAATCCTTGTTTTTATAGGCATTATTTCGTGCTTCAGAAGTCAAAGCAATCTTTCCATTTAACATGTCAAGATACTGACCATTCCCCTCAAGCAACGCTTTCTGAGCAGCCCGAGTAGCAGAGTCAACCTTAAAACTAGAAGCATAATTCAACTGAGGATTAGCAGCATACACCTTCGCAATCATTGCCCTGTAAGTTGCATCTTGAGAAAGAGCAGCCTGAATGTTTTCATACTTACGAGCAGTGACAGCGCCCTCACGTCCCGTACTCTCAAGGAAAGCGATATCCTCAGGACTCATATCGTAATAAGATATTTGTGAAAGTTTGTTTTGCCAATATTTAACCTGTTCGGCAGCAGCAAGTTTAGACACAGCAATCAACTCATGCTGAGGACCCTTGTTAATCGCAGCCTGAATACCCGGTTCCCCATAAAGAATCTCATCAATAGTACGAGTCTCCTTGTACGGGTCAAGACGGAAGAAAGCACTCTTAGCAAGCCAATCCTTATAATCCTTAGCAGACACATCAAACTGCTTACGCCAAGCATTAATGTTTTCATTATAATTTGACTCATTAGAAGTGGCAACAATCTTCGCCAATTCCTTACGAGCAAGATATTCGTTTCTAGGGTCAATCTTGTACTCTTTAATCTGAGAAGAATAACGTGCTTCAATCTCACGAATTGTAGCATACTTATCTTTGTAGCCAAAAGTCGGTTGATTGTATGCAGCATTAATCTCATTCATCATCTTAGTCTTAACTTGACCGGCTTTGATTTCATCAAGATAATCATTAATGCCAAGAACCTTAGTGAACTTAAAAGACCTCAAATTCATGTCACCAGAAGCAGACTGCAACCAACGGTCAAAACTCCCCTCATCATTTGCTTCCGTTTTGCGTTGGAAATAAATAGAAGCAATATCAGGACGAAGTTCATAAAGTTTACTATACCAATTAGTTTCACCATATTGTTCAATGAGTGTATTCTTAATGCTTTCAAACTCTTTTTGACCACCCATAATTGGGCGAGTAGGTGCCGGAGTCAAAGAACCCGCAGTAACCCAACCAAGCAAAACTCCTGAAGTCTTTTCACGAATCTCACGCATTCCCTCTTCAGAATCAAGATAATCAATGTAGTTAGGATTATCTCGGTTCTCATACATCATCTCCTGAACGACCTTAATTTGAATGTCATTCAAAGAGTTCTGCTGATTAACTTGGTCAGCAAACTCCCAAGGAGGGGTACTCATGGAGAACGCCTCCCAAAGACGGGTTGCTTCAGGACGCAAAATTGTTCCCTGAATTCCATACGGGAACATGCGATTGTAAACCCAAGGATTGTTATCCTGCAAGTCCTTAAAGAAATCAGGATAGAACTGAGCAATTTGAGAAACAGCAGTAGACCAGAACGGGCCTCCCGGGCTTGGCAAAGTACCCAAAAGCACATTAATTGGTTTATCAAGTGTGAAGTCCGGTGAAGAACTCGCTGCAGCAAACGCATTACCTTGAAGGAGGAAAAACAAATCCCTAACCTTAAAGTCAAACGATGTACTGTCAGGCGCACCAAAAACACGAGACAACCATGTTGAACCCGGAATACGCATACGGTATTCCCCCATAGCGTCTTCATAAAAGACGCCACCTTCAACGCCGTTGTTGAATGCAATGGCACCAAGGTTAGTAAAGCGAAGAGTCCTTGCCTGATTGTCAAGTACAAGACTTGTATAAACACGCAAAAGTTCTTCACGAGGTTGCTGGAATGGGAAAACAAAATCTGCTTTAGCCGCAAAACGAGACTCATCAGACAACTGAAACATAACCTTATTTGTCAAACGAACAGCACGTTCTTCAGCAATATTACGAGCAATCTCAGGAGCAACACCAAGCCTACGAAGTTCCTTGTACTCATCAGCATAAATGCTCTTAGCCATTGGAACACGGTTCAACTTAGTTGTTGGAGCCTCCATAATAAGACGACCATAAACCGTCTTATAACTTTCGACGATATCCCCCATCTTAGGAAGAACCCACGTGCGCTCAGCGTGAACCCAAGAAGGAGCCACGCCACTCTTGCGCCACTCCTTAACCATCTGTATGGTAACACCATTCTCATCGGCGTGAAGCCTAATCCTACGAATGTCTTCAGTTGGAAGATACCTTGAAACAAAAAGTTCATAACCATCAAGAACTTCATCAATGTTCTTCGGAGCATTCAAACCATTCAAAAGACGACGCTTTTCCTGCGCTCCAGCAGGAGAATCAAGAAACTCCTTAGCCAATTCACGCCAGTTAGCATCAGTACTGTCAAAGTTTTCCAAAATAATACGGTCAAGGATGTTGCCACCCTCACTGCCCGGAGAAGCAGGATTGATTTGGCGATTAATGATACGCAACCAAGCGTCATCAAAATACTTGTCAGTTGTCTTCAAAGCAACCCACTGACCATCTGTAACCGCAAGCAACTTGTTGTAAGAAATATGCGACATCGGATGAGAAGTAGAAGAAACCAACTGGTCGGCATGACGCATCGGCAATTCGATGCCAAGGTCACGCAACTTCGACATGCCCGGAATCCACTCTTTAGGAGACCAGCCACGAGCCAGCGAATAACGAATTCCACGTTCTTCAATGCCAGCAACACGACCAATGTAACGAATTCCACCAATAGAACCAAGCATTGCACCAAGCAAAGCAGAAGACAACTTATGGTCACTAAAGCCAAAGCCATCGTCATTAGAGGTTGACGGGTCTCCATAGTAGAAACCAGCAGAAGCCCCAATAAACATTGTGGGCGCACCGGTAACGACAGCACGTTTCCACCATGTATGAGTCTTCTTAGCAACCTTGCCAATCGTCCCCTGAGCAATGTCTGTCATCCTCAAACGTTGAGCATTAGCAAACTGAGTTCCACGACCAGTCCACACAACACCATCTTCAATAGCAATCTTTTCAGTCAACTCAGCCTGATACCTACGAGCAATAGCACGAGCATCATCAGCGGACATCACAAGCACCTCATTAGTGCGCTGTGAAAGAGTCGTCAACGCAGGAAGAAGTACCCCGTCTTCGTCAACCATAAAGCCAATGTTGGTTTCCTTCCAAATCTGATTTTGCCTATCACGCAAAATCTTGTATGGAATATTCATGTGGGCAGCCCAAACCTGCTGCATTTCCGTAATGATAGGATAAATATCATCAACAGACCTTGCCTGAAGAGCAAGGGTACGCAACTCTGCACGAGTCACAGCATCAAACTGATAGTCCATTGCAATCCGGTCAACCTCTTCAAGACGGTTCATCAAAGCAATAGCAGCATTTTCATGCGAAGCAAAACGGACAGTCTTAGGAGCAACCGACTCAATAAAGGAAAGCCCAAGTTTGCCAACCTTCTCCTTAGCGGTAGCAACAGCACCAAATTTGCGAGTAGGCAAGAAAGCATTTTCTTGAACCCACTTAAACAAATTAGATTCCTTCATCATCTCCAACGCAACCGCTTCTGCAGCACGAGGATTACTAGCAAACCTTTCAACCTCACGAGCAATATCGGTAATGTCGAAAACGCCCTCTTGAATTCGTTCAGTAATCCTTCTATCAAAGTACTCACGAAGCATAGCCGGAAGTTTTTGCATACGAGCATTAATTGCTCGTCTTCCCAAAAGGCCAAGATTTTCATTAGCAGTGTTTAACGCAGCACCAACAAGTTCAACTTCTCCCGCAACAGGAGCAACATTAAACTGTCTTCCAACAAGTTTCTCGCCACCCTCCATTTGAGTAACCTGAGCAGTAACAGCGTCCATCCAAGCAGGGTCAACAGAACTGGCATTTACTTCAGTGAAAATACCGTTCATAGCAATCTTTTGACGAGACAAAACAACACCACGAATATAAGGGTCGCTAATGTCAATAGCATTAATACCCTTAATGGCGGCATAGCGCTCCAACGGGTCTGTCAAATCCTGAATGCTTCGACGAACGTTTGCCTCACCCATTCCTGAAATTGTCTTAATGTTCTTATAAGACAAACTCTTCATTTCAGAGCGTGCAATTTGCAGTTCTCTAGCAGCCTCTTGATTCCATCTAACAATATCAGGATTGTCAAGAACCGCATCAAGATTGTTTCTCAACTCTTTACGGTCAGCACGAATGCGAGTCGTCAACTCACGACGAGCGGCACTGTTAGCACGCAAACTATCATTAACTTCACGCTTAGAGCGGTCAATCCAATCCTTAGTCTGGTCAGCAACCGTTTGACGGCTAGACCAAGTTCCATTCTTGTTTTGAATCCACGAATCAGACTTAGACATAGCCTGCATTTGGGTTTCACGTGAAGCAATATATTCACGACGAGCAAGAAGAGCATCCCGCTCCGTCTTAATGGTCGCAAGACCATCGTCCAACTCACGCTTCAAAGCGGAATCAGCGTTACTCCAATCGCGAATATGCTTAGCACGATGAATTTCCCAATCCTTAACTACACGCAAAGCATTAGCAAGACGATTAACAGCCTTCTCACGCAGCATGTACATAGATTCAGAGAACTCTTCGACAACACCCTTCATCCTAATCAGGCGATTAGTTTCATCAACCAACTCCTTGACAGCCTGAGTAAACACCTTTTTAGGCGTATGAGGCATTTTAACAATACCCAAAGAAGTTTCATCAATATAAATCCACTCTTCAAGTTGTTTCAAACGAGGAATTTCTTCCTCGCCAATCAATTTAACACGACGAATAGCCTCTAAGAACTGGTCATCAGGCCCCTTGACGCCAGCAAGTCGTGACATAAGTTCACGACCAAGAAGACCGCTGTCCTTGGTTGTGCCATTAATAGTGAGTTCCACAATGACTTCAAGATGTGAAATCATTTCACCAATAGCAGCGGCGTCAGCGCCCTCAGCGCTTTGTGCTGCAACAATGTATGCAACCTTATCCAAACCGGGCATGACTTCGGTGTCAAGACCAATTTGGGCAAGACGGGTCAAACGCGCAACATAATCTTCAGGTCCTAATGTCATTCCAGCGTCAAGAATAAGTTGGTTGACCTGCTTAACGTTGTCTTGAACCAAACTCTTCTCATTGGAAGAAAGGCGATAAACTACACTAGCAATCCTTGTTTGTGGATTGTCACCAAGGATTTGACCGTACTTACCAATTCGGTTAGCCCAGCCTTCAAGTTTTCTGGAAACATTACCAGCAGCGGGTTTAATTGAAGAACGACCCAGAAGAATAGGAACACTTCTGCCGCCCGCAAGTCCAGAAACAACTTCATCTCCCAAACCCTGACCGGGACTTTGCATATAAGAAGAAATAGTTGATGCAACCTGACGACGCAAAGTGATAGTAATGTTGGTACGTCCTACTAGAACTGATTCACGCAAAACAGCCATCGCCGCTTCTGTTCCACCCTTTGCAGCGGCGACCGCAATTTCTTGAAGCACAGAAGAATCAACGTTCTTCAAAGACTTACTCAACTGCTTGATGTCAGTACCAAATCGACTGATAACATCTTCCGCTTGCTGGAACCAACTCTTAGCAGCAGTAGACTTTATAACCACAGCACGACCCGTGGTAGCAAACTGTGCAATCTGTGCTTCAGACAAAACAGAAGAAGGGCGAAGATATGCTTTAGCCTGAGCGCCCTTAACAAACAAATCGTCAACAAAGTTTTGACTAGCGGACTGTTTTACAACATCACCAAGAAGAATCCTTGTTGCGGTTCTTGCTTCGGCTGCAGCACCTTGCCTAATGGCAATCTTAGCACCAGTTACAGAGAGTTTAGCGCCGAGAGAGTTGGCAACAAACGGGGTATAAGTAAACGGGTCAGAAATAACACGCCAACCAGCATCAAAAAAACCTGAAACATTTGTAGTTGCAATCTTATCAATACTTGCCTGAGTCAAGCCACCAAAACCCGGTGCATCTTTCAAGGCTCCAGAATCATGCAAAGCGTTTATTCCAAGAGTTGCGGCAAGACCTACCGGTCCACCAAGAATTCCAATCCAAGGAGTATTATCAATAGTAACATCGTAGCGTCCGGTATTTTCTCCAGTAAACCAACCGGGAACTGAAGTAATCAAAAACGAAAGATTTTCACCCCAACTTTTTAGTCCAAGCATTTGCCTTTCTTCATCAGTATCCACGGCAGCAATAAGTTTCGCTGCCGAAGTCCCGTCAGGACCAACCTTATCTCCACCAATAAAGTTCATCACATCGTCGCCACCCCAGCCCCGTCCAGCAATAGCAGCAGCAGCAACGCGAGCACCATCAAGCCAGTTTTTTGCTTCACCATTTAAAGCAAAGTTCGCCGCCTGATACGCTGTATTAATATATTCTCCGGGAGCGCTAATAGCCGTCGCAAGCCTTGTCCCGTTTATCACAAGTTGCCCTGCGGCAACGTTCTGAGTAGAATTCCTATCGCCCGCTAAACCACGAATCCAGCCAAGAATACCAGTATTTTTGTTATCCGACTTTGGAACGTTTCCAACAGCCTTATTAATTTCTGCCTGACGACCCCAACCAGCAGCCAACTGCCCCGACAACTTAGAAGCAGTAATTTCAGCAAGAGCCTCAGTCCAAAGATTCATAAACCCATAATCTTGAACAACAGAAGGGTCAATTCCCTGATTGATTAATTGCTGACCCAAAATAGCAATATCAGCAAGCCGACCAGCGCTTTCATTAACAGCCTGTTGAGCCTCTGCACTCTTCAACATCAAAGCAGGTTTACCAGAAAGAATTAGTTTAGACTGTGCAGGAGTAGAACCGACACCAAAGGTGCCTCCATAGACTTGTTCAAGAATGTTTTGAAGTCCAATAGGCAAACCAGCGATACTTCTACCAGCAACAGTTATCGGAAGATAACGATTCTGTAAAGTGTAAGTATCGCTGGTAAATTCACCGTAAGTATTAGGTAAAGCACCACCTGTATAGGGGTTCTCTTCATCTTGCAAGTTTGTTGAAGACGGAAGTTCAACATATGGTATGTACTGTTGGTTTAACTGGTCATTTCCACTAATAAGTCTTTTAGTAAACTCTTGAACTTTTTGACGTTTTTCTTCAGCAGGAAGTTTTTCCCACGCATCCGGCCCGCCAGTGCTTTCAGCATACTCTCTAGCAAATTTAATATTTCTAGCAGTATACAAATTCTCTGGCATTTGAGTCCGCTTGCCAGCCGCATCTTTAAACGTTTTAACTGGAGACAGACGAGACCTAGCCTCAATGGCCTCGGGCTTCATTAAAATAGCATTACGGATACCGGTAGCACGCAACTCTGCTTGACGCATAGAATTGTTAAAGTTTCTCTGCAACAAATTTGTACGAATCTGTTCTGAACGAACAGTAGCGTCTTTTACCAAACGGGTTCGTTCTTGCTCCGCCGCAACACGCTGCGACTCAGCAAGTCGCTGCTGAGCAAAAGCACCATCATTTAAACTACGCAAATATTCATCAAGCAACTGCTTTTGGCTGGTTCGAACTCCGCCTACATCAATATCGCCAACAGGTCCCTCGCCAAAATTCGGAATCTGCAGCGGAGGCGGTGACCAAGGGGGCGCACCATTTCTTTGACGTGCATTATAGTCTGGCGTATTATAAAGGGCCATTATTGCATACCTCCACCAAGAGGACCGATACTAGGGAAATCGCCGGAATCATCTAAAGAAACTTGTTTAGAACGCGCAAGTTCACGCATCCTATTACCAATATCGTCGGCACTACCCTCCATATTCATTCCAGTTGGTGAAGGTTGCTCCCCCATCGGGGGACCACTCATCGCTTGCTCGCCCTGCATCATAGCCATATCCTGCGGATTCATTTGAGCCTGCTGATTAGATTGCTGTTGGAACTGCTGCTCATTCTGCTGCTTAATCAAAGGAGTCAAAGAACGAGTTTGCTCCGCAACCTTCTCACCACGCAGCGACGGGTCCTCATTTTCAGAACGAATACGTTGAATCTCATCATTGGGATACTCTTCACCCAACTTCTCCATAGTCGTATAAATCGACTGCATACCATTCTGCAACTTCTCCATCTCCAAACGAGACGCAGCAAAATCATCCTTCGGCAAAACACCCGGCCAAGAAATAGTCACATCACGCAACCCTTGAATGTCCGCACCAGACAAAGTAACGAGCATGCCGTCACGAGTCGGACCCATTCCAGAGTCACCCGGAACAGCATTCTGGGTTTTATCGGTCGCCAAAATTACAGCAGAACCCAAAGCCTTAGACTCCCCAATGTCTTCCTGCAACTGCAGAAGCATAGAAAACAGATTACGAATACCAATCTCCCATTCACGACGCTTCTTCTGAATAGTCGAAATCAAAGGCTGGAACTGCACATCCAAAGCAGGACCAGTGTTAATGGAACCCTGCACAATTCCTTGATATGCAGCCTCATTCATGCCACAAACTTCAAGGAACGTTGCACGCAACTCGGCAATCTGCTGCGCAACAGCCTCGTTCGGACGGTCATAAGACAAGAAACCGATACGTGAACCCAAACGCATTGGGATAGCACCACCACCAGACATCGACTGAGCCAAAATCTCAGCATAGTTTTGAGGTGCGCCTTCCCAAGTAATCGTAGGCGTAAGCCAACGATTCACAATATGGTCACGACGAGACAGCAGATAATTCATGCGCTCATTGATTAGACGCCCCTGCGTAATATCTGCCTCACCAAAACCATCTTCATCTGAGCGGATGTTTTCGATAACAACAAAAGGAACGTAACCTTCGCCAGTGTCACTCCACTTGTACGGATTGTCGCCATTATATTTAGTGACTCCACCAACCTGAAGAAGATACGAATCTTTGCTCCAAACCTCAAGAACAGGGATACGGCGGCGTGACTCTACGGTTGTCCACTGATTTTGCTCCCGCTTACGGTCGTAGCGGTCACCTTCAGACATTTCACCTTCAGTTTTGTAACTACCCTTACCGAAGCGGCGAGCAGCCTCCGCTTTATCAATCGGATAAGAATAATATACGATAGAAAATTCGCCCGGAGATTCAGCACCTACCGGAACACCATAAAAATAATCTGGCTGGCAGTAAGAGAAACAAGCATGCTCAGAACCCTTCGCACCCTTCTTGTAAACCTTATAGATGGTGCGACCCAACTTGGCACCAGTCTTAGCACCCTCCATGAATTGAACATCAGAGCGCGACAAATCAAGAAGACGTTTAAGAATCTTCTCTGTGCGTTCAGCAGCATCACGATATTCAAGAGAGTTCGGTCGATTAAGGTTCCAGTTGAAACCCCCACCAATCAGGTAAGACGCCATCTTTTCGACGGTGGGCTTACACATGTTCTTCGACAACTTGGGAATATGAATAGGCCAGTCACGTGGCCAACGGAAGTTTCCTTTAGCGGCCTGTCGAAGCAGATAGTAATCATAGTTGCGTTGCAAATTGTCTTGCTTTAATGTAGCAAACTCCATGAGAGTCTCATCGACGTTAAATCCCGGCATTATTCATTCTCCTTATAGAGTTTAGTGATGAGTACTTTCAACTCATTAAAATTTTCTGCATCATGCGTAGTATGGTCGCTTAATGCTCCAGCATGATTGACTATCATTTTCTTTGTTTCTAAAATCTCAATCTTATTTTGCAAAGACTCCTCATGAATGTCTGCAATCATTTCCAAATATTCAAAAGGCTTCTTACCATGATTGGTTTTAATATCAGCCTGAATGCCATCAACCGTACCCTCAACCCGCTTCATGCGCTTCCCAACCATTAAAACAGCAGCAATAATAGCCGGTAAAGTCACAATAAACGCAATAGCAACATCAGATACATCCGTAGAATCAAGAGCAAACATCAGAAAACCTCTCCAGTAGTAGGTGCAGGTAACTCCCACTGCCCCAAATGGTGAACTAACATTGCCATAACCATCACATTGTCCTGAACAATATCATCATCCGGCAAAACATAATGGTCTAACTCATATTTCATTCGTTCAAGCATCGGGGAGCGGATAAGACCACGCACAGTGTCCCATTCCAATTCCAAAGCCAACTGCAAACTACGCAGCATATCAAATTTCTTGGAGCCAGCCCCGCCGAAATGGATACCTTCCACCTCAACACCCCGGTCCTGCAAAGCCTCCGACACCGAATCAATCTGACCTGTAGAATCAATCAACAAGTAAGGCATCGAATACTGCTTAAAAATATCTGCCATCAAATCATACTTCTGCTGCCAATCAGCAGAACCACCCTCAATGTACTCGTAACGCACAACCTTCCACGGACGTTCCGTGTAATCAACGACCACACCAACCGTCGCATCAGAACCCACACTCCGACGCTTCCTCTTACGATTACCACCCAAATCGAAAGCCCCTAAATACAGACGCCCCTCCTCAGGTTCCACCGTGTAACGGGTGTCTCCAAGCCACACCCCGTTATGCTCCCCCGAAAACATTCTCATAATGTGATGGCGGTTAAAGAAGAAACCGCCAGCAATGATGAATGCCCCCAAAATGACCTGACGCCCCATCTGCGTGAGAATCGGATGCTCACCATTACGGCAAGCCAAGTTCTCTTCGCACCCTCCTTCAGGACAGTCCTCCCACCCCGTAACATAACGGGGATTCGCTAAGACACGTTCCTTTTCCCGGTCAGGCCAAAACTCGTTTTCAAACACAGACCCAGACTGTGAAAAATAGAACGGGTCCGTACCATCCTTTCCTTTCTCATAAATTTCCAAAAGATACGGGTCCGAATGAGCCTTCGGCGTACCAAACAAATGGATACGACCAGAAACACCCATCGTACGAGGATACAGAATGTTATCAAACGTGCCAGCCAAGTCAGGAATATGACCTGCCTCATCAACAAAAATTACTCTACGACGAGCAGCCTCAACCAATTTACCCTGCCCATCCAAAGAACCCCAATCACAAATCGCACCATTATTAAACTCAATGCGAGTCACATCAGAATTCTTAATATTCTTCACCAAAACCCGAAACTCCTCCCGGTTCTGATAAAAACTTTTCAACCGCTCAAACGACTCCATACCAATCGTATACGAAAACGAAGCCACCAAAGCCTTATACTCCTGAGACAACCAACCAGCAAAATCCGTAGGCCGCTCAACACCATCCTTAAACCAACAAAAATATGTCACCAACCGGGCAATCAACTCTGTCTTCCCAAACGAGTTACCCGGCAACAAAAAGTTTACATCAGACTTCGCATTAGCAGCATACCTGCGCTGCCCAGCATGCAAAGGAGACCCAAAAACAACCTCAGAGAACTTAGAAGGGTCCCCATAAGTAGCAGCAACCTGCTCCATAAAATCCGCAGGCAACGTCACTCAGAAACCTCTTCCAAAACCTCATACACAGCCTCAATCTGCTTATGAGGAATCACCTCAACCTCAACCCGCTCCGGCCCAGAAACCTCACCAAACATCTTCGCCCCAAAAGCCAACATCATCTGCTGCTCCATACGCATACCAGTAATCTCATGAATACCCTTCAAAGCAGCAATCAAATGCTGCTGCGAAGGCTTAGTCTCCAACAACCCACGCAAATTCCTGATAGCAGTCGCATACAACGGCTTCACCTCAGCAGGAGACAAACGCATCTTCTCAATCAACTCCTGCTCCGTCGCCGCCAACTCCATACCCAACACATCATCCATATGAGCATGCACCTTATCTGTCTCCGAAACAAAGTGCCGCTCCATATGATTCTTCAAACCCTGAGCATGCGTCAAATTCCCCAACCTAGCCGCCTCACGCCACGAAATAGCACCATCCATGGCCTGACGGCCATAAACTTCCAACTCAACACTATTCTCATGTTCGCAAATAGAGCACTGCGGAGAACCCAAAACAACCCCAATACACACTAAAAGCCGGTCACAAAACCGGCCAGAAACTTACAATAGTAAACTACAAAAAACGTTACCAAAACACTAAGCAGACATCCCCCCAAGGGGATGGATGCCAGAAAAGAATGTTTACAACACAACTAAAAAAGGCCCCTAAACGGGGCCTAAGAAAACACTCCCGCAACAACGAGAGAACCTGTGTAAAGCGCAACACCCTAAGGGGTGTGGCGCACAACAGCACCGACGTGCTTACACTATTTT